>Ga0257127_1000605_pt1 | contig 30515 bp, 29 predicted proteins | sample SI060_135mmetaG_FD_190152 | JGI IMG/M metagenome (GOLD analysis project Ga0257127, IMG submission 190152) | Marine microbial communities from Saanich Inlet, British Columbia, Canada - SI060_135m | ecosystem: Environmental > Aquatic > Marine > Inlet | place: Canada: British Columbia | collected... | reverse complement strand
ACTGCTCCTGCTGGAACATCAGTTAAAACTTGTGAGTCATCTACCTTACCAGTTAATGCATTGGTAACAGTTGTTGCAAAGTCATCATCATTACCAAGTGCTGCGGCTAATTCATTTAATGTATCAAGGGCTGCAGGGGCCGCGGCAATAAGATCAGTTATCTTAGTATCAGTATAACCTTCGGTACCGAGGGAAACCCAAGTAGTCCCATTATAAAATTCAATAACATTTAATGTATTATTTAATCTTAGGTAACCAGCATCAGGTGATACATCTCTTTGAACCGTAGTGCCTGTAGGTATGATTGCCGAAGCATTCTCACCTGAAACATTAACAACATTGGCCAAAGCAATAATTTTAATATGCTTAATAACAACTTCATCACCGGCCACGGTTGAATCAGTTAATACAACATCAGTGCCATTGGTATGAGTATAGTCTAAAGAAGCTAATAGTTTAATACCATTAACATATACATCAATGTCATCCGCGGCTTTATTATAACCATCGGGAACAACAAAGGTGGTTTGTCCTAACGTTGCAATGAATTCATATTCATTTACATTAGAACCATTAGCTAAATTAATGGCTTTAATAACCTCAATAGTTACTATATCACCAACAAGAGCACCTGCTGTAAGAAGTACATTAGTTCCTGATGTTGCTGTAAAATCTACTTCTGCTAATTTAAGACCATTATAATATACATTTACATGATCATATAATACATTGTATAAGACTGGAAAGCTAGTTTGAGATGCCGTGGCAATAATATCAGTTGTAATAATCTCATTAGCACCTGATGCTCCTGATGCTCCACCAATTTCAAAGACATATCCTGCAGAGTCTTTTGAATATAATTTTTGGTCTGCGGTATTTAAGGCTAGCTCGCCTTGTACTAATGATAATGCTTCAGGTACTTTACCTAAGACAGCACTCTGTTTGATTTTTACTGTTGTTCCAGCCATATGTATGGTTCTCTGTTATTTAAAGTATATACTCTATAGGTTTATTTATACGAAAAAAAAGGAGCTTAATCGCTCCTTTTTATTTTACACTTGTTATTAATCAGTTAAAGATTAGAAAGTACCACCATCAATTGTATTTGATATAACAGGTACGCCTGAAGCATTAAACTGAACGATATCATACTGGGTTCCAGTAACAAATGCCATTGCAGTACCAGCAACATTAGCAACCATAACACCGTTACCAGTGAATGAACTCAGGCCTGTACCACCAGATGTTACAGGAACATCATTACTAAATGATACATTACCTGAAACCGTTAAGTCACTTGATATTGTAGCCGTACCAGTAATGAATGTATCACCACCTGCAGGAGCAATTGTTAAATCACCTGCCGTAGTAACAATACCATTGGCACTTAATACTAGGTTATCATGAACAGTTGCATCACCACTTAAGAATAGGTTACCAAATTGCGCATCACCCCAAGGTGCTACATAATCTTCATCCGCAGTATCAACAACAGGCTTGAAAGAGAAACGATTGGTTGCATTATCAAAACCAAAGAAACCAGTCTTAACCGCTGTATCATCACCATAGTCAAAATTAACACCACGATCAATTAAGTCAGCAGCAATAGTAGAACCATCACCAACTTTAATTACAGGATCATTTAATGTAGTAACTGTTGAGTTAACTGAAGTAGTAGTACCATTAACTGTTAGGTTACCACCAATAACGGTGTTACCTGTAACATTTAAGTTGTCTGTAATATCAACATCACCCGCAGTAACATCAATACCAACAGTAAAGTTAGCATCAGCATCAACTTGTAACTGAGTAGCTACATTTAATGTGCCTACGTTACCAGTAGTAGTGTTAGCAATTGGAGTAGTAATCTGATCGGTTACATATAAACCAGTAGAGTTAATGTAAGCTTCTTGAACACCGGCTGTGTAGAATCTTAATGTATCATCATCAGTACTTTGTTCAGCAGTAACATATGTATCTTGGTCGATATCAACAATACCACCTAAACCAGTCCAAGATCCTGCAACTGTTCCTTCAAATCTATTTGTGGTTTCGTTATATCGAATTGCTGCGTTACCTAATGCTAATGCAGTTGGTCTTGTACCAAGTAAACCAGACGGAACAATTAAACCGGTTGTTGAATTAACAACAACAGTGCCTGTGCCTGCCGGAGTAAGTGTTAAACTACCATCAGTATTAGTTGCTGATATAGTGTTACCATCAACTCTAACATTATCAACTGTTGCAGCACCATTGATAACTAATGTATCTGAAGCCCACGTTAAGTTGGCTGAATCCATCAATTCGCCTGAAGTACCAGCAAATGTTAAGCGTGTGTCTGTTAAGTCAGTTACATTTAATGAGCTTACTGTTAATTGATCAGTAAGGGTTGTTGTACCTGATACTGTTAAGTTACCTACAACATCTGTATTAGCATGTAAGCTAATTGAACCGGTACCATTTGGATCAATAATTAATGTTCCGTTGGTATCGGTTGTTGTAATAGTATTACCATCGATGGTAATATTATCAATATTGATTAAATCAATCTTATTATCTGAACCGGTTACAATTGCTTGATTAGCCGTAACTTGTCCAAATAAACTTGAAACTGATTTTAGTTGGTCGGTGAAAAATACACCACCAATAGCAACTGGAGTAACGTCCACTCCAGTTAGTTTACCTATCCATAGTTTGTTTGATGCGTATGAATATGCTTGTTCTGCCTTTACTAAGGCATTAGTTGCCGGAGCTGTTGTGCTATCCGAAAACTTAGTAATTATTACTGTACCTGACATGAATGTCTCCTTAGGTTATATTAAATTTTGCAGTTGAACTATGCATATGCATCTTAAAAACTACCTCCGACTATACTAACATTTGGGTTTTCAACCTTACCTTGAACTTTAAAGGTTTGAGATGCTGTGTCCCATAGTATAACCGATCCATCTTCTCTGTTTGATGTATCTACATCTGCCAGATCTGTAAGTCTTGTTGTTGGGATATGTGTAACCGATTTAGCTTGGATGGTTCTAGTTAGACCTATCTTGCCTTTCATCGTGTTACTCCCGGTGTTATTTCTAATTGGCCTTCAACGATTCTTGTTATATCACCGTTAACTCCAACACGTACTTCTACGTCATAAACATATCTTCCTGGTTTCATAACATTAGTTACCGAATTAGGTAACTTAATTTGTACTATACCTTGTACTGGCCATGGTATAGTACATATGAAATCATATTTTGTTGTGGATGAATATGTTTTTCTAATTTGTCCGTATGCAATAAATCCTGTAAGATCTGCGTCGTTTCCGGTTGCGTCCTCTACGGTGATCTCAGTCATGTAATCTGAGCCTTGATCTATTGTTAAGTTTGTATATATTGCCATACTATTATTTATAGTTTTCCAACTACCACTTCGATAATGTTATCGCCATCTGAATCGGCTAAGGCCTTACCAATGACAGATCCCATGAGAGGAGTATCGACAACCCGTGCTCTGCCGTTGCCAGCAGAAACCAGCATATCACCTTTTCTAATATCACCTTGAACTTTACATGGGACTCTCCCCATTAAAGCTACCGGAGTAACAAACTCTCCTTGTTGATCAGCATTCATAAGATATGCTGGCTCTGTAGATACAACACCTGCAATTCTGGTATCAACTTTATTGTTAGATTGAGTTACTTCCCAACCACCGCCAAACGATAATACAGTACCAACTTCATACTCTTGATCAGCTCTATAGTTCTCCGCAAGGTCAGCGTAATTAGCTGTAGATGCATTACCATGGAATGTGGTGGCATACATATCACCACCATTAGCGGTTATATCACCGCCTGCGGTAATGTTGCTACTAGCGGTAATGCTACTAGATGTAATGGTACCTCCAGCAGATATATTTTGCGTGCTGGTGTTACCACTAGATATTATATCCACACACGTAATATCATTAACGCTAGTATCACCCGACGCATTTCTATACATTATAGTATTGCTATTAGCAGAAGCAGTTGCATTTGACGAAACCGTAAAGGCTCCACCGATAGCAGATACCGAACCGCTGATACCATTACCACTAGTGTTAGCCGATGATACAAAATTAGTATTGATAGAAGCATTTAAAGTTGCACTGTTTAAATTGGTAATATCAGCACTTCCTGATAAATCACCGCCTAATGATAATGTAAAATCATCAACATCAAAGTTTAATGTGGCGGTTGGAGTATCAAATGAAACGCTGATACCGTTTTCAGTGTTTGAACCATTAACCATGTCAGCAATTTGTCCTGCAATAAATGAATCTGATGCAATTGTTGATGCTATTTCATTAGTTTTAATTCTCCACTCATCAAAAGTGTCTGATTGTAATACTGTTATTGCCATATTATTTCTCTAATAATTGTTTTAAAAGACTTTTAATATCAGACATATCTGATTCTAAATTAGTTAGTCTATCTTTATCGTGTTGTACTCTATGCCTAGCTTCCCTCGAGATTTGAGCTCCGCTCTTATTCATATTTATAATAGCGCCGCTATTAGTATCTCTAAACAGGCTGTTGTTATCTTCTACCTGTAACTTCATTATACCGCTAAAGCAATTGCTCTCAACTTCTTAACACTTGGAATCTTTGAAGTGCTTTGTGATTTAAATACAATCTTGATAGCAAATGTAGTAAACGCTGCAGGGTTAGCTGTAAATTCTACTTCTTTAAAATCTAATTGATCATCAGAATATGGAACAGCTGAGTTTATTTGCACCCAATTCAAATCATCAAATCCTTCTAACAATGTAGATGACTTATAGTAAACTTCAATGTCTGTGTATGATGGTCTATTACAATCTAAGAATATCTTAAGTTGGTTTGAACTTTCTTCTAATTCAACAATCTTAGTTACGTATTTAGCAAGAGCAGAACCTGCAACTGCGTGGGTCTCATCTTGATAATCTTCAATAACATCATAACCAGCACTTGCTGTGTTGGCGGGGTTATTAATTCTATTTGAAATAGTATATACTGATGATCTCTCTGTATCGATGATAGGACTTAAGTTATCTTTATTAGAGGAGAATATACCTTTAATGAATATTGAAGAATCAATTGCATTATCGATGCTATTGGTTTCTGATAAAATAGACTTAGGTGTTGGTGCTTCATAATTAGCATTAACAATCACTGGCTCATACGTTGGTAATAGTGTGTATGAACCATCAGCATTAGCATCGGTTGTTCTGATCTTCCAATACATTGCTGTGTTTGGTAATGTGATAGATTGGACATAAGGATAAACTGTATTCCAAGCTTGATTTTCTTGAGCTTGAATTAAAGATCCACCATCAATACCAGTGCTGGTCGCTTGAGATGTAGTAGTGATCTTATATGTATCACGTTCAATATCAGATACAACAAACCCAGAAACATCATTAATCTCAGATGATGGGATACCATTAACTTCAATAGCATCTTCATATACAACTTTATCACCTAACGTAAACCCGTGATTTTTATGAGTAACCAATACAACATTTGAATTGTCTGTAGTTGTAAATGGGTCAACCGGTAAATATCTCTTAGGAACAACTTCATTTTTAAGAATAACATCGAAAGAACCTGATATATCAAACTTAGCTCTGTTTAAAACAAACATTAAGTCTTTGTTCTGATCAGGTGTCCATGTAGAAGCATTCTGTGATTTAAACATAACACCGTTGTACGGTTGTTTAGAGATCATATTACCATTTTCGTCGAATTGACCAATCTCAGCATAATTAACTTTATACTCATTAGAGTTAGCTAAAATAACAAAACAGTATTCAATATTGTCTTGTAAGTATACTGGTGAATCAAAATTGAATGGTGTTGAAGTACCATCTACATTTACTGATGCAGCATTTATAGTAGTATCAGAGAAAGGAACAATCTTCTGTGTAGGAATACCTTGATCCATCTCTCTAATTTGTATTTGTACTGGAATGTCAGCATCTTTAGTGTCGAAGAATAATTCAAGAGAAGTAACAAATGCGCCGCCATTGGTATCAACCATGAACGATTGTGCTAAAGGATCAACCCATCTAACTGATGATGCTGATGAACTAAGTACTCTTGATTCTGACACGCTTGTACGTTGAATACGCGGTACACGTGTAGAGATAACCACATTCTCTTTAGTCTCAATAAGTCCTCTTGCAGAATAAGATGCTACCGCAAATGTGTTAGTATCGTTATCATCGTTAGTTGATGAATCGGTAAGTACAAATGTCTTATCACCTGTAGTAAAGTTTATAGAATTGTTATTAGGTAACCACAACTCACCTAATAGATATCCATTAGAATCTGTAGATAACGCTGTAGCACCATCTGGATGACTTGTTATAGTATTAATACCTGTTGCTGGTTGAGATGATGCCGGAGCGCCTGTTGCAATTTCTCTTACGTATGCTGAAACATCAACACCGTCTAAGAATGCATAAACCGTTGCGTTAGGTCTCATTCGAGTTGCTTCGAATCTAATAATTCTTGATCTAATAAACGGAGCAAAGTTAATTTCTACAACTCTATCACCTACATTTGTTCTAACAATTTCTGAAGAAACCGTTCTTAACACACCTGAACGAGACTGACCCGTTGTAGTTGTTGTGGTAGTATCAATACGTCTACCACGTCTACTCGATGTAGATGAACGACCAGACCAGTTAGTCTGCCATGAATTCCATATAGTACCAGTAGATATTGATTGATCAGCAATTGTTTTCATTGCATCAAATACACCGTCTTCATTAATAATAACTTGAGGGCGTCTATCAGTATCTTTCCATTCATCTGAACTAGGTGTTAACTTAACAGTACCACTCCAGTTAAATACATTAAATGGATTAACATTAATAGAACCAGAGAACTGTCTTTGTTCAATAAGAGCAACATGTTCGGTGATAGGTAATAATACTAAATCGCCATGCTTCTCAGCACCGGATGCAGCCGTGTCAAATACTAATGGAGTATTATTCTCATTGAATAAAGGTCTTAGCGAATTCTCATCACGATTAATACCTGCTCTATATTCTTCTGATGCAGTTCTACCTACAATAGTTGAAGTAAATGAATCAACTAAGAATCCCGACTTGAATCTTGGAATAGCTGTTACGTCATCTAAAATTTGTTTTGAATCGGCTTCTCTTTCTAGCAACGATAGAGATGTATAATACTCTAAAGTTGAAATACGATTTTCTAATTCACCAATATCTCTCATTGAATAACGTCTGTTATCAATGTATTGAATAGTGACCTCATCAGGATTCATAGTAAATGCTGGGATATATAAATGATATAATACCATTGCATCTTTAGGTGAAGATGGCTCTTGTGGTGCAAGACTTGATACGCCTTCAGTAACACCAAACTCACCATCTTTATCAATCCATACTTTATCAATACGATCTAAGTAGTATTGAATATCTGTTTGGAATGTAGTATTAGGTCTTGGACAATTAGAAAGTGAAGCACCCGTGCCAGTAAACTGATCACCGTTTGCATCATTCATTCTAGGTCTAAAGTCGATAGAACTTCTTAATTCTTTACCATTAAAGTCTGGAATTTCTTGATATGCTATTTGATTAGATGCAATACCAATTGGGTATGAGTCAACTGTAAAGAAGTCTCCACTGCCAACATGATCAAAGTATCTGTATGTAATAACAATGTCATTTACCACAGTATAAGTTGATGTAGCTTTAAGACTTAATGATGCTTGCCCATAATGTGTAGCTGTTTGACCATTATTAAATTCAAAATGATTAGTAACATCAATACCGTCTTCAACCACAGATACTAAATTTAATCCATCACAATGGTCTAGTGTAGTTGATGTTGTAAATCCAGATACGGTTTTAGTTGTGGTTTGTAATGTTTTAGTCTTATGGTTACCAGTTCTAGATACTGGAGCCATCAACTTAACATTAGAATAACTACCGAGTCCTGATATAGTTACAGACATTCCCGATAAACTAATCATACCCGATGTTAAGTTAATAAGTGTGCCTGTATCAGCGTCTTCTAAAATCCAATTAGAAGAATCAAATCCTTCGAAGCCTTCATTACTTATTGTATTGAAGGTTACTTCACCAGATCCGTCAGGTGAAACAGTACCCATATCTCTATTAGTCTCATATCGGTAATTCCAACCATCTGCATAACCAGGATCACCGTCTTCTAATGAGTTGGCTGTTTTAATCCGTGAGAATGGTAGTTTATATACAAGAGAATCTAATCCTAAGTTGTATGAAGATACTGTGCCTGTAAAGAATCCAGTCGACTCAAGTGTTGCTATGCTTGAAATATCTGCAGGGTGATCAAACACATGAACCCTATAAGTACCTGACCCCATATTTTCAAATGAGCGTACTCTTAATGTACCCACAGTTATTCCACCAGAAGTCTTTAAATCAACTTCACTAAAATCAGTAATGTCTGGAATACCAGTAACACTAGTTAAATCAATATAGTTTGATAATGGAAGAGAGGTAAATGATGATGTATATAATGCAGTGTCTTGTGCTTTATTGAAGTTAAGTGATGTAGTACCTAAAGTTTCAATCTCATAACCACGTACATAAGCCTTTGAAGGACCAATTGCTAAGGTTAGTTTAGTTAATTCTGTGGTGTGATCTTTAACATAAGATGCGAATGGGTTAACCGTATAGTTACCACTCTCATCAAAGGTTCTTCTCGCCATCGTGTCTTCAATGATTGAGTAGTCGGTTGTTCTTACATGTTTAGTAATAACACCATTTTCAAGTCGTACAAGTAATACAAAATTACCTGTTGAAGAATTGATCGCTTGTTTAATAAGGTTGGTCTTAATAGAATATCTATGAGCACCTGGTGCAGACTCATTAGGAGTCTCTTGTGCATTATCATTTAATGATATATCTTCTGCTGCACCAACAATAGCTTCGGTGATTTTAAGACCCACATCTGTAGTAATTTCTGAATTGTATTTGTCAAGTATGATAGTTTCGCTCTTAACAATAACGAAATTCTTCTTAATATAATATATACCATCGTCAATAGAGATAAGTGAACCGTAACCAATATGAGTTAAACCACCATCAACCACCGCTGATATAAGACCACCCACTTCTGCTATTAATGATCCAGCAACAAACTTGGACGAACCAGATGTGTAGTTAACAAAGATCGTTATAGGATCAGCGCCTTCAGCTTCTGCGGCATATACAACCTTAGCTCTAATATCACCAGCAGCGTTTGTAAATGTTTTACCTACAAGCTCAGCCGCATTAGATGCTGACGTAGTATCCAATTTAATATAATCAATCTTATTGTAAATAGATACGTGGCCAGGGATAACCATAGCACCATCTTTAAATACGTTATCTGAAATACCGGCAATCTGATTTGACAAGATTGATTGCATTTGAGTAAGCTCTCTGGCTTGTAATGCATGTCCTGGTCTAAACAGGATTCTATTATACTTTTCCTTTGGCGATAGCCCATCAATACTAGTAGGCTTTTCGAAATCATCCCAATACGGTTCAATATTAAATTTAACTGCCATTTTTATTCCTTAAAATTCAATTACTAATCTAATTGTTTCTATTTGATCTGGTCCACGATTAACAGGTTCTCTATTTTCAATAAATACCATCGAACCAGAACCATGCTTAACCTCTGGTAATGAAACAGAATCAATATCTTGTCCACCACTAGCAGCTGCTTCAGCTCTAACCACTTCAGAATTTTCAAATGGTGTATAACCAGTATCTTCATTTTGCAAATATCTAATTAACCAAGTGTTAGCTGTTGAATCATAAACCTTTTCTTCAACAACTCTACCTAATGCACCGCTATTAGATCCTTTAATAATATCATCAGCGCTATACGCGCCTGTGTATGTAGGACCTGGATCGGTAATCATAGTGTGTGTTGTATTATACATACTAGCTAATGCAACGACATCAGTGCTTTGATCAATAGGTTCTTTAACTAATAGAATCTGTCTAAAGTCATCAGCTGCTACGATAGCACCGGATTCTGTACCAGAGAATTTCTTATTAAGACATGCATAGTGAGCACGTAAATCAACTCTAGGGTCGGCTCCGAATCCATTATCTGGACCGATGATAGCTCTTATTACCGCACCAGAACCACCGCCGCCAGAAATAACAATTGTTGCATGGCCATAATCTTGACCTGCAAAGTTTGTTTTAACCCTGACAGTATCAATTGAACCAGCAACATCAATTGTACATTCAACCTCACAACCTGTGCCATTGCCTTCAACTGTTAATGTCGGGATTGTTGTAAAGCCAGAGCCACCGTTTTCAATAACAACATTATATATTGCGCCGTTAACAGCACTCTCTTGGATACTCCATTGAGTTTGCAATGCAGTTTCTGCACCAGCACCAGGGTTACTTTCTAGTTTTAATACTGGGATAAAAGATTCTGTTAAGAATTTTGACCCATTAGATGTAGATACTGAATATAAGTATTTCCAAATATAACCATCATTAACTTCGTAGTTGATAATACCACCAACAGCACCAGTATCATCTGGAGATTTTACAGAATTACCCGGACCGTTTCTTAAACAAAGGTACACGTGATTATTATTAGTAATAACATAATAAGGTACACCAGCTTCTGGATCTACGGTACGATCATCGTATGATTTATAATTATTGCCAGAAACCCACAGATGTCTAGGGCATGCTGAAATTGCATCATCCGCTTCTAACTTCTTTAATGCATACATATTTTCCCATGCATTATTAGTAGTATACTCATTCTCATTAGGAATTGGTGGAACCGTATCATCTGCCCACGGATTAGGACGACCTAACCCAAGATAATATGTGGTATTTCCTAGGCCGGATACGAACTTTTGTGTTGTATCTAATCTAAAATTTTGTGTAATTATTGCTGCCATTGTTTATATTTCCTTGTTATGGTGATGAACTACCACCTGATAATGTAGTACTGCCTGTAGTAGATGAACTACCACCTGAAACTGTGCTTGTTCCTGTAGTAGATGAACTACCACCACTTATTCTTGGACTTAAAATATCACCCCACACTGGATTACCAGGTGTTGCAGTATTTAATGGATGCCCCGCTTCGGTGTATCCATCTGGGCCGTCCCAACCCATGAATTGTAATCCATGTGCTGAACCAATGTGTGTTCCTATACTTTTATTTATAACATCTATAAAAGTAATATTAGCATATTCACGTATTGGCCAGTAGTTTTTAAATTTAAGATTATCAAAGTGATCGTATGCCCACAGCTTATTTGATGCTTTAAGCCAATTGTAAGATTTTTCAACGAATGTAGTTAATGCATCTAAATTGATATCACGTTTAATCACTTCGATATTAATTGCAAACGGTAATCCATCACGCTGAAACCCTGGCTGATTCTTTGGTTGCCCATCAAGTAACACTTGAATAAAGATTAAAATCTCACCAAAGAATACGAACCCGGCTGGATGAATCAATCGTGTAAATGCGTTCTTCCACTCATCAATATTTTTACCAGTTTTAAGTACGTATGAGAACTTCTGCCAAAAATGTGAATCTTGTATGATTCTGTTATCAGATATGAATGAATCAATATTGTCAAACACACCACGCTTATAAACTTGAACTATATCACCAACCTGTAACTCAGATTCGAATACAAGCTTGGTCATCATATGATCATCATGCATTCCCCCAGTCATTACTTCCTCTGATTGTACATATGCTTCAGTGTATACATCATTAATAAATACTACATCGTCATCAAACCGCGCCATGAATGTATTATCATCAGGTTCAAAAATAATATATGATGCTGATGCAATGGTCCAAGTAAATGATGGTGCGTACTTAGACTTATCAGCTATAATACCTTCCTTTCTGTTAAGCCACTTACCATCTGATGGGATCATCATCTCATCTTTAGGGAATGATATCTCAACCTCTTCATCATAAATTAATTTAAAGAATGCTGTAATAGATTCGGGTGTACCTCTACTTCTATAGAACTCTACAAGATGTTTATAAAATAAATGAGGATCAGCTTCAAATGTTCTTGGAATAGGTGTACCGATCTCATTCTGTAATTCATTAAGAAGAGTAGTTTCAATTAAATCAATATCACGCTGATGGTCTAATTGGTTTAAGTAGAACCCTGATTTATTAATCTTTTCAAGATACAACGCATAAACAGTAATAAAATTTGTTAACTCTGGATACTCAGTACTAATATGTTCTGGTACTAAGTCATTAACAAATGATGAGAAATTAAAACTCATTAGTTATTTACCGTGTTATAATCAATACCGGCTGAAGTACCGCCGGTTGCCATTGTATCAACTTCACCGGTAATTATAGCATTGGTAACATCGATAGATAATAATTCATTTCGCGTTGGTGATATATCTGATGAAGCAGGTTTAGTCATTATTTTAATAAAATCAATATCAATGCCTGGAATTGATTGTGGTGCAAACCCGTTTAGTTCTACAATACCTGCGTGTTTGTCAATTACTCCAACATTTGCATTTAATATTTTACCAGTATCAGATATAATTTGAACAATATGTTTATTTTCTTCAGTGTCATAATAGTCTTGAAGAGATGCTAAGGAATCTCTATACATGAATAGTGTTGACTTAATGATGTTTGTTTGCCCGATCTTTTCAGTTATTGATTGGTTAAAATCAAACTTATAATACTTGTCTTCGCCTAATGACGGAGTAAATATCTTATGCATTGTTATACGAGTAATGTTTGATATAATAGCAATATTTGAAGCATCTATCTCTTTAAGAAGATTTGAGAATCTAAATACACCACCAAAAATCTTAAGATTGGTGTTATTATATTTAGTTAAAATATCTCTAATACCTTCCGCTAATTTAGATGAAGTTACATTAGCAACGTTTGGATTAAACTTAAAGAAGATTTCCAGATCAATGTAGGTATATTTAGCATCAACTAAGATTGGTGTTATTGATACTACATTCTTAGGTTTAAGATACTTTGTTATAATTGTTTCTTTATCTTCTTTAGATAAAGACTCACCATCTAACGGCTTAATTGAAATATATACCTTACCATAATCTGGTGGAATATTATCTTCTCCACCCCACACAGTCAATGATTCGATATTGCCGTATGAGTTTTGAATAATAGCTTTATAGTCATCAGGTGTTACAGCTCTATTTTGAGCAACGAATCCTAATGGCGCGTTAAACTTAACCGACTCAGATGATTCTAATGGTGCACCGCCAACTGCTAATGACACAGTTGATACATTAGCATCGGTGTTACCACCAATAGAACCTGCTAATGAAAATACCGTAGCGCCATTAATATCCACCTCATCTAAAGACGTATAAGATAATTTAATAATATTACCAGGTGATGGTTTCTTACCAATAATGCCATCACCAAATCTGATTTCATAATAACCAGTTCTCGATTCTTCTAAAAAATACACCGCAGATTGACCATTGATGTTAGTAATATTTACTGATTTAGCGTAGGAGACAGCATCAGTGCTTGTTGCTGATTCATATACTTCTACGATAAGCGATTCGGTATTAACATTAGGATTGTTTAAAACATACTTTTCGAATCCACTATCGTCGTAAATATATTGACGAGTTACAGTAGTACCTTGCTCTAATTTAACATCGTTAAAAATAAACTTGCCGTTAATATCAGCTACAATAGCATCTGATGTTTCTGAAGCAATAAGGTTATACGTAACCGAATCAATAATAGTTGTAAACTTAGTACCACGATCAATCGCTAATGACCCACTTGGAACGTATGGTGCAAGCAATTCAATATCAACAACAGCCCTTGATGGCGTAGCAGATCTTGGTGTATATGATAATAGCTTAGCATGAGATACCACACTCTCTCTCAACTGTGCAGTATCTAGGAATGTTTCGTTTAACGCAAAGTTAGCGTTAACAGCATTAATATGAGTAATATATGATAATACATCAATCATCGTACTCATTGCGGAGCCTTCAAAATTATAGTCTTGGAACGCGCCAGGCTGTTCCTTCATATATGTTATTAAATTAGACTTTAATGTGTCAAAGTCTAATTCAGCTGCATTGATTCTTCTATCTTGTGCCATTATCGTAGTCTCTCTAATGATGTTGAAATATCAAATATATCCGTTGTTGAAATAATTTGTACTGTTAATGTTATATCAACCGCATTGTCTTCTGGTTTTGTTCTAATATTAACATTAATAATTTTTACACGTGGTTCGTAATTTGTTATTGCCATTCTAATTGCAGACGACATAGCAGCTGCTGTAATGTTATTCATATTCTCAAAAAGATATGAACGCAAGTTAGCACCAAAGTATGGTTTGAATGGGCGTTCACCCCAATTGGTATTGAGTATATTCATCACGCTTTGCCTTACAGCGTTAACGCCCCTTTTAGTGGGTACGTCTTTGATATTAGGATTAACCGTAAAGATTAAATCTAAATCGGTGTATTCTTCTTGTCGTGCGGTTATGTTTGGCATATTGTTATTTATATCTATTATCCACCGATGAACACATTACTTGAACCACTGATCATTGCGCCAGCATCAGTAGAATCTCCTACTCTCGCTGCAGCAGGTCCAACTATAAAAACTGAACCAGATCCTGCATTAACTGCTGCAACGTGAGAAGGGCATAATGGTGGAGCAATCGTATGAGATACGGTTGAATCTCCCACTCGTGCTGCCAATATACCATTAATAAAAACAGTACCTTGTCCCGGAGTTGCCAACGTAGTAACTCCAGTACAACCATGTCCTGTACTTAATGAGTCACCTTGTCTACTTGCAGCAGGCATTAGTTGATGTCAATCTTAGGTGCGGTGAATTTCATATTACCACCACTCTTCATCGTACAAGTGCCACCTATACTTGCATCAAAATTCTTACCGACTTTAAGAGTGGTATTTCCATCAACCGTTATCTTAGCATCCTTGTTTACCAATGCAGTCAAATTTTCATTGATAGTAATGTCGGCATTCTTTTTAACTAATGCAGTTAAGTTTCCAGATACAGTTATATTAGTATTTGCATCAATGAAGACATCTACATTACCTTTAACGTGGATAGCATTATTTCCAGCAATTATTTGATAATTGTCTTTAACAATGTGTTCTACTTTAGTTCCATCCGGATGTATCTCATAAAACGTTCCAGTCTTATGCCACTCCCTAATACGTTCCTTTCCAGCAGTGTCATCATATTCTTTAATATGACCAGACTCAGTTTCTGTAACATGATTGTAAGGATACTTTGCAGCAAATGGTTCAGCAGGTTCTTTAATTTCAGAGAAGTCGTTTTTAATTTCATCGGAAATATGCTTCGGTTCTTTGAGTCCACGTGCTAATTTGTTTACATCACTCTCATCAGTGTATCTGGGATATAAACCGTTAGGATCGTTAAACCCTTTAACTACGTCTGCTTTTTCGGAAGGCATGGTAGCAATAGTTCCTATAACAGCAGGTTCTTGAGCACGTTTCCCATCCATAAAGAATCCAAACACCCAAGTTCCTTCTACCATTCCAGTTGGAGACTTACCTACTCCACTAACAGAAGCAGAGTCTATTCCAGACATAGGTATTGCCCAAGGTAATTCCTCAGTAGGGATCTTTGCTTTATCGTCAGTATGCCAACCGAATGCTCTTACTCGCACGCGACCGAGTTCTATCGGGTCGTGTCTATCTTCAACGACTCCAACAAACCAAATGAGACCATTGTTGCCTATAAAGTTTCTCATTACATTGCTTGCATTAATTCCTGAATTAATTGCTTCTTAGTCCTTTTTGAATCTAAGTTTACACCGTTGTCTTTACCATACTCAACAATTGCTTTCTTAGTCATGCTGTTGTAGTTTGGTTCTTCGTGTGTAGGTTCTTTAATCTCTTGTAGAAACACTGGGTTTCTATTGCTTCCTGGTAATGGCATAATATATCTCCTTTTATTTAATTTAACCTATTATTTTTTGCCAGTTCTAACACTGTAAAAAATACTTCAGTTCCTATTTGTTGTCTTACTTTAGTTATTAGATAACTGCCAGATAACTGGGCATCCAATTTATTTTTATCCGATTCAATATCATTATGTATATAGAATTCTAAATCAATCACACCACCAACATCTATTTTAGTATCTCCTGGAATAGTTACTTCCATTATAACGTTTGATAGTTGCTTTCTATATGATTGTCTTTTATTAAAAATGGTATTTATTTTCTTTGGAAAATGTTTTTCTTTCGTGAATAGACCATCTTGGTCATGATTTATTCTTGTCGTTGCTAGATTGATAATAGGAAATGTATTCTCAGGAACAATACCTAGAAGTGATCCACCTTGAGTAGTCGTAAAATTATCTACTTCTTTATCATAATCAAATATCGCATCTGTGGTTTTCTTCTTTAATATATCAAGGTTAATCGTTTTTGCCTTGAATAGACCGCCTCTTGTATTTTCTATTATATTATTATTTTTTAAAACCCTATATGAAATGATTTTAAACGTGTCACTATCTTCACCTGACGCTTTACTTTCGTCATTCGCTCCAGACATAAAATATGTATATGTCCAATTTAGTGGGGCATCGATAATCAATTGAGAAATATTTCTAAAGTTGAATCCTCTACTATCCTCATAGAAAACATAAAGGGGATAATGGTCCTCGGAATCGGCTTCGTTAGCGAAGAAATCTAAAGTTTCATCTACAGACAATGATGGAATAAGAAATTTATGTTTGCCTGAAGTTTCATCAACTATCACGCTCTTTCTTATTTTCGACTTTCTATAAAAATCTTTAACTCCAGACGAATAAACAAATTCATCTATAACACTCTTCGCCATTCCTGAAATAGTATTTCCGCCACCAGTACCATATGCCCTATTGATTTTTTGCGGAGTAGTTAAGTATGATTCTACACTTATTCCTGATAGAATATATGATTCGGTATTTTCATTTATCCTACTCTTATCGCTTAATTCATATAGAGCAAATATATGTTTTTTAAATGGTATTTTTTTATTTTGACTTGGATCGGTTCTTTCCCTAAACGCAACGTATAACATTTCACCACCAACGAATCCTCCAATGGCACTATCCATATTAAGAGAATCTGCGATTGCTATATCGCATTGTAAGTAATGGTCAAATAGGTTTTGAAAAATATTAATTTCCATTACCATTTCCTTTACGTCAAGAGTTACTCCAGTGACAGAAGTTAATGTCACTGAATCTATTTCTATATCACCTGCAAATTGATATCCTTTACTCATTAGATACCATTTATAAGAATGTCTTCAACTTCGTCTTGTATTTGATTAAGGAATCGTTTATCTAAAATTTTAATTTTTCTTTTTTCATCATTAGCGTCAATTTCATAATCATACTTAGTAATAAGTTCTTTATCAACTTCTGCTAGAGTGTTGTAGGTTGTTAAATCTATAACCACCCACCTCTTTGCAACCTTGCTTCCGTCGATTAATACTTTGCTATTAGTTAATATTTGTCTATATTCATGAACAGTTGCTTGAGCAGAAGAAATACTCCCATACTTTCCTTTAATATATTGAGTGAATTCAAAATTGAAAAGAGGCCAGCCAAATACTGGATCTAAAATTTCGTTAAAGTGTAATACAACCCAAGCATATGCTGCAGAACCATAATACTTTTCAGCAATAGTATCAGGTCTATCACCTGCTTGTATATCATATTCATAATACACATCAACACCAGATTTAACCGAAGACTTAACCTTAAACCGTCTTAGGATATTAGTCAGTTTAACCGTTTGACCTATATTAGTTAGATCGTGGTCAGTTGTTGGGAAATTTGAAAAGTAATTTGACATTAGTACATTGCCTCACTCCATTTAGGGTTTGTTAATTTTTCTTTCGTGAGAAGTTCTGTTTCTTGGAACGATAAAGTAAATTTAATATGAACTGGCGCTCCACTATCCTCAAAAAATATTGGAATACTAGATCCATTATAATTTACATTGACACTCTTTAACACACAACGATTAATTTTAAAAAGAGTATGTTTAATGTGGTTTGAAAATTCAATTTGAAATTCTTCTGGGTATGAGAAGAATGCGCCACCACCCCATTCTGCAGATGACGGATGCATATAATATTGAAACACTTGAATAAGATGATTTATTATAGCAGATTCGTCTGCATTTCTAGCAACAAAATCGTATGAAAACGCAAACGATCTGAAATTGACATTATCAAATAGAACTGCAGTGTGTGGGTTTTTAGCAATGCCTCTGGCGCTACCGATACCTTTCATAATTTGTTCACCACCACCAATTGCAAGTAATCCACCTGCGGCTCCACCTAATTTTGTTTTTGCTAATGCTGAGACAGCGGCAAGCATAGTCATTGCTGCGAATCCTCCACCACCACTAGATTGATTTTCAGTATTCTTATCACCAGTTACAGCATTTGATGCGGCTCCAGCAAGACCCTTTAACCCACTACCAACCTCTTCCAAAATATCACCACCAGTTGTCAGCATATCCCCAGCAGACATTCCACCTGCTGCCATCTTTCCTACTACACCTAAATTTTCATTACTATAACTTACTCCTTGCTCATTAGTTAATGAAGAAGGGACTGGTAATATTACACTTCTAATTGCTTTAGTTTTTAATACATCGTCTTTGGCAGGTCGTTTACGATCCATTACATTGAAAATCATATAATGCTCATCGCTTAAATCTGGTGGGAACATAATTGGTGCGCTAAACATTCCTCCGTTTGGTTCGTATAAACTTCCTAACTTAGTATTGCCTCGACCCTTTCTTTGACCTTTCTTTAAAATGTTATTAAAATTACCAGAAATAGATTGAAACCCATTCTCGTTAAAATTTAGATTCATCTTACCAGCAAGTCCAGGAACTTGATCCATTGCGGATTTACCCAATTGATTGAATGATGAAGATTTTAATTGTTTGAGGTTTATCAGACCCATAGGACTGCCCTTAATAAATAGATAATATATTATTTATAACGATGAGTGAATGAATTATCTTCAAGGCAAGTATAAAGTTAAAAACCCACAAAAGTATAAGGGCAACGTAGGCAGTGTTCAATATAGATCTAGTTGGGAATTGAATGTGTTTAATTATATGGATAGGAATCCTGATGTAATTTTATGGAATTCAGAAGAGGTTGTTGTACCATACAGGTCACCGATAGACGGAAGAATGCATAGATACTTTGTGGACATTTGGATGAAGAATAAGAAAGGTGATGTTTATCTTATTGAGATAAAACCGTATGCTCAAACTAAACCTCCAATAAAGAAAAAACGTATTACGAAGAAGTATCTGAACGAAGTCAAGACGTGGGGAGTCAATCAAGCAAAATGGGAAGCAGCAAATGACTATTGTAAGAAGAAAGATTGGTCATTTCAAATACTAACGGAGAAAGAGTTGTTTAACAAACGATTATAAATATAGTATGGCAAGCAGTTTATTCGACGATATTTTATTAAAAGGTGTTAAGCACGGACAGATCCCCGCTCGGACAAAAGATGCGAGAGATTGGTTTAGGCAAAAGGCAACAAAGGTTAGTAGATCTAAAACGCAACCTGACGAACTACTCAGTAAAGCGAGTAAAAAAACTTCTAGTGTTGATATTGGGAATATGTATCATTTTATATATGATCCAAAAGGTAAAAAGACTCTACCTTATTATGATACATTCCCTTTAATCTTTATGGTTGGTCCAGCAGAAGGTGGATTCTATGGAATCAATTTACATTATCTGCCACCTAATATGAGAGCAAAGTTGATGGATGCTTTATATAGTGTTTCATCCAATAAACGTTATGATGAGAATACGAAATTGAAAATCTCATATAAGATATTACAAAGTTCAAGCAAGATGAGTTATTTTAAACCAACGTTTAAACATTATTTAACTGGACATGTTAAGTCTAAATTTATGCAAATAGAATCAGCAGAGTGGGATATAGCACTGATGTTGCCGACAAGCAGATTCAAATATGCAAATGCGCAAAAAGTTTACTCAGATAGTAGGAAATTAATCTAATGTTCGACGTTCAAAAAATAATATCATCTATTAACAAAACTGGTGTAGCAGACTCAAGTCATTTTGAAGTGTGGCTATTTGGCCCTGATACTTTAGGGGAAAGGGATATGCAATACCGAGCAGATACTGTAGAACTTCCTGGAAGAAGTATATCTACAATTGACCATAAGTTTACGAATTATGGGCCGATAAGTAAAGTGGCATATCAGCAATCTTATAGTCCTGCTTCTATCACATTTTTATTAAGTGAAGATTTGAGGGAAAAAGATTATTTTGAAACGTGGCAAAATGCTATGATTGATACTGGTGCTTATGAAGCTTGGGGTGCGCAGAAAAGAACTAAATCTAAATTTAATGTAAAATATTTTGATGAATATAATGGTAGAGTTGAAATAAGACAATTTGGTGCTGATGGTGGAATAAGAACAATACACGTATTACAAGAAGCATATCCTATTTCCATTTCTCCTACTGCGATGTCATGGGAAAACTCTGCACCAGCGAAACTTAGTGTTTCATTCACTTATAAAAATTATAGGTATATTACAGAAGACAATTCCAATCAACCTGGACTGGGAACTGGATTTTCATTTAATTTGGGTAAGAATGGGTTATCTGGTTCATTAAGAGTTCCTGGATTTGGAAATATATCCAGCAAGTCGGGATTAGGAACATTAGCAAATTTAGACAAAGGTCTATTAACAAAAGGAGCGAATAAAATCGCATCAATTTTTAAATTTTAAATAATGAAAGGAGTATATTATGGGTTTACCAAGTATAGCAACACCACACTTTAGTACAACAATACCGTCAACTGGTCAAGAAGTTGAATATAGACCGTTTTTAGTAAAGGAAGAAAAGATTCTTCTAATGGCACTTGAGGGTAAAGACCAAAAGGAAATTACTAAAGCGACAGAAAATATTATCCAGTCTTGTATTATTACAGACATTGATATTAATAAGTTAGCAACATTTGATATTGAGTTTTTATTTTTGAGATTAAGAGGTAAATCAGTTAGTGAAGTGGTTGAGTTGAAAATCGGTCATACTAACGATAACGATTGTAAACATAAGATGGACATTGAAGTCGACCTTGAAGACATTAATATACAAGGGGAAATATCAGACGGAAAGATTATGCTTGACGATACTATTGGTGTTAAGATGAGATATCCAGGATTAAAAGACATTCATATATTAGAAGAACAAACGTCTAAGTCGATGTTTGAAGTAATAAATAGTTGTATTGAATATGTGTATGATAAAGATAACGTATATAATGAATTTACAAAAAAAGAAATTAAAGATTGGGTAGAAACATTAAGTCAAAAGCAGTTTGAAAAATTAACAAACTTCTTTAAAGAAATACCTAAACTAGCACATGATGTTGAATGGACTTGCCCAGAGTGTGGTGAGAAAGATTCAATTAAACTTGAGGGATTACAAAGTTTTTTTATGTAGCATTAATGCATGATTCGTTGTTGAACATGTATCAAATGAATTTCGCATTAATGCAACATCATAAATATTCTTTAACTGAACTCGATAATATGATACCTTTTGAGAGAGATATATACGTTACATTTTTAAAGAACTATTTAGAAGAACAAGAAGAACAAAATGCCAACAGATAAAGACGTAAAAGCCGCAAACCTACCAGTAGTCACTGCGATTCAAGAATCGAAAAATGCTAATGAGAAATCTAATAAACGTTTAGATGATAGTGTCACTACTGGTCTTGGTGCGGTATCAGATTCTATAAAGTCACTCACTTTTATCTTTGCGGATATTAGGAAAATGACTGCAGAGAAAAATCGTATTGATTCGGAAAATGCAAGAGAGTTGGCAAATAAACTTGCAGCACAGTCTGATAGTAAAGGTGGTGGTAAAAGTAAAGGTGGAAAGGATGGAGAATCTTCAGACGGAATAGGTTTAGTAGCAGGAGGTTTGGCTGTGGCATTAGGTTTGGCAGCTGGTTCAGTAGGTGCTTGGACATCAGGTGTTGGTAAGGCAACAAAAGGTTTGACGAACTTAACATTAGGACTTACTAAAGCAGTTGGTAAGATGCTTGGTATTACTTCATCAGGTAAATTTGCTAAGATAACTGCTGGTCTAGATGCTGCAGTAAAGTCTGTGAAAGGTTGGAACACCAAGATCCTTGATGTATTAAAGACTGGTGCTGGTAAATTAGCAGGTGTTGTTTCTAAGATAACAAATTCTAAATTCATAACAACACTCAAAACTTTCTTCACGGAAGTAAAGGCACTTGGTTCAAGTGTCAGCAAATCAGTAACGACAATATCAAAATTGGGTTCTAGTATTAAATCTACATTCTCAATGATCGGTGGTCAATTCAAAGCATTCGGTGCATTGTTTACAAAGATTAGTGGTTTCGCCACTAGATGGTTCTGGCCAATTAGTATTATGTTTGCGGGTTTTAAAGCAATTAAAGAATCTTTACAATCATTTACTGATGGTAATATATTAGAAGGTCTTAAAATTACTATCACTGTATTGGTTGATGAGTTGTTTATGAAACCTTTTGATATGATTAAAGATGCTATTGCTTGGTTACTCGGTAAGATGGGGTTTGACGAAACGTCTGACGCAGTTAAAAACTTTTCATTCTCCAAACTATGGTCTGATATGATGGACGGTCTATTCAAAGGTATTAGTGCTGCGATTGATTGGGTGATGAAGTTGTTTGACGACCCCATTGGTGCAATGAAAGATTTATTCAATGGAATATATGGTGAAGGTGGGATTTTTGATACAATAATATTTACCCCTATTAGTAAAGCAATTGATTGGGTTATGGAATTGTTTAGTTGGAAAGAAGAAGATGCACCTGAATTTGATTTGATGAAAGTCATACGGGATGCAGTTGATTCTATCTTCAAATGGTTTACTGAAGTGTTTGATAGTATTGCGAACTTCGACTTCAAATCATTAATCCCTAGAAATTTCATAACAGAAAAACTAGGTTTCTTTGATGAAGAAGAACCATCTGCTGCACGTGCAATAGTCAAACCTAAGCAAAAATTCTCCAGCGTTCAAACCTTTGATGGTGATACTGATGATTTTGGTAATTTAATCAACACAGATGCTATGGGCAATACTCTCCAATATGAAAGAGATGCTGATATTCGTGCAGCACAAATGAATAGAAATTCTGGTATTGATTTTGACCCAGAAGAAGATATTAAGGAATATAAGAAATTCCAAGAGTTAATTGATCTTGGTTTCACTGAAGACGAAATCAAAGATATTAGAGGCTTGAAGGCAAGAGATAGAATAAGATTAATCGGTCGTGCGAAGCAAGGCAGAGATCTTGGCAGATTTGGTAAAATGATTGGGTTGAATGGTGATGGTTCTGCAATAGATGCTCAATCAAAAGCAGTTGCGCAATCGAGTAGTGCACCAGTAGTTATCTCTGCACCAAATAATAGTATGACTGACGCATCTACAACCGTTAGTAGTACCAGTAATGCCATCATGCCAAAAGCAACTGCTGGTAGAACAAAAACGGATCCTACTGCAGGATTTGGAAATAACGCCCAGCCTGCATTTAATTAATTATGAATTTAGTAATACTAACAAAAGAACTCGATAATGGTAAAAATTTTAATACCGTTGAACGACTTGAAAAAGAAAATACCAAATTGGGTGGTAAAACTTATATTGTAAATCTTGAGGGTGCTTATGTATCTAAGAAAGATGGTGTAGATTTAATACATAACATTGATGATGATAAAGGTTTTAAGATACATAAGTCTGATACAATCGTCACCTCACGTGCAAGTATAACATCTAAAGATTCATACTTAGACTTATTATCTCAAATTGAGCAATTAAGCATTCAATGTGTAAACTCAAGGGAAACTACTGAGATATGTACTGATAAGTATAGAACATTCTTAACCTTAAAATCCGCAGAGATTGAACAACCCAAAACTGTTCTTATATCTGTTGGTAAGGATAAAGAAATAAACTATGCAGAAAAGGCATTTGAAAAACTAGAAACTAAATTCCCAGTCATCTTAAAAACACTTCGTGGTACTCAAGGTGTGGGTGTAATGATGGTTGAGTCTTTACAATCATTAGAAGCATTGGTTCAATTACTATATAAAATGGATGAGAATGTAGACTTGTTATTACAAGAATTTATTAAGTCTGAATTTGATGTAAGAGTTATGGTTCTTAATGATGAGATTATCGGAACTATGAGACGGAACGTTCCTAAGAAAGACTTCCGTTCTAATTATTCCCAAGGTGCGACAACAGAGAAATATGAGTTATCAGAGAAAGAAAAAGAAACGGTTCTCAATGCAGCAAAGGCAGTGGGTGGATATTGGACTGGTGTTGATTTTATTCCTAACAATGGTAATCCTCTTGTTATCGAAGTAAACTCATCTGCAGGCACAGAAGGAATTGAAGGTACAACTGGTACCAATCTTAATAAGGTGGTGGTTGAATACATCTCTAATAAAGAGAATTGGAATTTACCTAAAATTACTATTGGTGTTAAGGAACATTTCTTCTTCCCACTATTTGGTGCTAAATTAGATAGTAAAATGGACACTGGTAATAGTTCCCAAGCATCTGTTATTCACGGTGATGATATTAAATTATCTGATGATAATAAAAAAGTTACGTGGAAGTTTAGAGGTAAAATTTATAGAGCACCAGTGGTTGAAATGAAGAGTATCATAACTGGTGGTAACAGTCATTCAGAAGAACGACCTGTTATTCTTTTAGATGTTAAGTTTAATGATATTATCCATAAGAATATTCAATTCACCTTAGACAATAGGATTAAAAAGACTGATGTCCTTTGTAATAAAGAATTTATGATTAACAACAGTCTTATTATTGACCCAGAGTTGAAATATACTTTGTCTTAACCAATAACAGCAATGATGTTTGACTCACGCATAACCATATAGTCAGATTCCATATTTGTTGCTTGTGCTAATTCAAACATAACGGTATCACCTGCTTTAACAGTCATCTCAATCCAAGCACCATACTCATACTTACCTGGACCAACAGCAACTACCATACCTCTATTAGATTTGTCTTGAGCAGTTTGAGTTAAGATTAACCCAGACTCAGTTGTGTTTTCAGTTTCTTCTACTTTAACGATAACTCTATCGTGTAATGGTTTTAAATCCATTTTATTTCTCCTATAAAAAAAGGACACCAAAGTGTCCTAATCAAATTAAACTATTTTAGTTTAGTCCTCGTTTGCAAGTTTATCGAAAAACGATAAATCCTCATCATCCGTCGCCATTACTGGTTCTTTCTTTTCTTCAACGAAAGGAGATTCAGTAGTATCTTCTGCTTTATCGAAATCTTCAGCAGTAGTTTTAGGTGCAATACCTGTTACTCCAAGAACTCGGTTTAACTTCGTTTCTAACTCAGCATAAGATTTAAAGTTTTTAGGATCTAAGAACTCTTGTAAAGAGTAAAGAGATTCATATACCTTTTCTAATCCAGCATCGTCACCATCAAGTAACGCACTTGGTGCATCAAAGTCAGACTTGTCGTAGTTTCTAAACCCATCAAGGTTTCTAATCTTCAGTTTAAAGTCAGCACCATCCCAAAAATCAAAAGGGTTTACTGGATTTTCATCTTCAAACTCCGGATTCATTGCTTCATTTAACTTATCAAAGATCTTCTTACCAAATTGATATAAGAAAACTTTTCCTTCGTTAGCAGGATTGCCTGGATCTTTAACCACATAGATGTTAGCAAAGTATTTTAATCTACGTTTTTGCTTACGTGCTTGGTCTTTACCAGCATCAGTGCCATTGTTCCATAGGGTAGTATTATACTCTCCTAGTGGATCTTTTTCACCGATTGATGTTAAAGAGTTTTCGATATACCAACCACCTGGACCTTGAAAACCGTGGTCGAACATGCGAACGTATGGCAAATCCTCACCACTTGGTTCTGGCATAAAACGAATAACAGCATAACCATTACCTGATTTGTCAACGTCAGGTTTCCACAAACGTTGGTCTGGTTGAAATGATTTTGTCTGTAATTTTTCAGACTCTTTGATTAACTTACTTAGAGAGGAACCTCTCGATTTTTTTAAACTGGCGAAATCACCCATATTTTTACTCCGTATTTTATTGTATTATTTTTATTCACATTATTCATCATGTAGTCTTTATTATACTATAACTCGACCCAAAAGTAAAGTTTTAGTAGAATTCTTTTATTATATTTTTGTATTTTGTCTTATTCACTTGTGTCCTATTATGAAGAAAGGGTTTGTACTTCTCCATCTTAAACACAAAATCATTTAAAATTGTATCGTTGTATTTATACCAAAGAGATTTATAGTTTAAGATGTCATCAAGTATCACAGTAGTTTCTAATGATATTTTATTCATTGAGTATAACCTAAACAGAAGTGGATGTTTGTTGTCTTTCATCTCAAACACCTTATTGAAATCTTCTTCATAATCGCATATCACATTCATATCTTCTTTGAACGTATAAGTCAGTGACTCAGTTACCTTTTGCCATTTCTTATAATTGGTTTGGTTGTTTTCTTGTAATAAATTTCCTATCCACGAGTCACTATTACGGGAAATGTTAGCAACGATATAATCAATGAATTCCTCATGCTTAAACTTCTTACTTGCTTTCTCGAAAAAGTATTTGTCTTTACGAGTTTCATATGATGTAGCACTTGCTCTTACTTTGCCGTTATACTTAAAGAAGTCATAACTTTTACTTTTGAAGTGTTGCTTGAGTGCCAAGTATGTTTTATATGTATCAAACCCATCCATGGTCAAATTCATATAGGCAACTTAGCACACTTAGGTAGGAAGTTTAATGCTTGCGCTTCAACTTCTATCTTTGCTTTGATAAGAGGACTAATTAGTTTAGACGCTATTTCAATTTCCATTTCGTTTTCTTCACACCACCAACAGATTGCATCCATGTATAATATACGTTTTTCAATGACAATCTTTTCGACTATCAAAGAAAACTTTTCTTTATTTAAAACTTCTAGCATCGATTTTGCTCACCTTTCTTAATATTTTTAAATAACATAACCTCTCCTTTTATTGTTGTGTACCTTTATTATACCATAATTATACCATAAAGTAAAGTTTTAATTAAAAAAACTTTCTAATGTACTTGTTCTGGCATCCCTGAATAGATCCAAACCGTTGCCCTTACTAAACACCCATACATTTTCCATATAGGTTTTCTTTAAATATTCTCTTAATTCTTCTGGGGTAAATTTACTTTTACCGTGAGGTCTTTGCATAATCCTCATGCCAATTTGCCCTATAAAATTATCCTTTAAAGAATCTACTAATTCGTCACACGAATAATATCGTTCACCTTTAATAGTAGGATCCATTATATTAATCATTAAAAACCCCCTATCACTTAGGGCATTAAAACTATTTTTAGAAACTGGTAAATAGAAGTTATCTCTCCAAGAATTATATTCACTAAACTTAGACCATGATTGATCATCTTCATGTTCACCACCCTCATTGTATAACTCTGTAGAAAAGTATGGTGGTGATGTAAAGGCACAATCTATCTCATTAATATCTTCCCAAGGTATATCCTCAGCGCCACTTCTATAAAAAGTTAATACCTTTTTAGTACCAATCTGTTTATAATAATGTTCTTCATCAACAATGTCTAAAATTTTATCACCAATAAGTTTTGAATACTCAACTGCCATAGTCTTATATATCTTAAATGTATTAGGATTAGGATCGCAACCGATATACTCTTTAGCATTAGATGCCATAAAACCACACATCCTATCTCCCCAACCCATAGAAGTATCTAATACTTTATCCGCTTTGGTCATTTCATATACTGAACGTGCTACGTTAGGTTTGAATTGGGTTGCTACATAAGAACCAAGTCTCATGGCAACCAAATAACTTTGTATATTTATTTCACCACTAATTACTTTACCATCATCGTCATAATGACACTTATTGACGCCACGCCACAACGCACCAAAACAATCCCAAGTATCTTTAGGATTAGTGCTTCTCCAAATATCGGCAGGCGATAAACGAGTAGGGACTGAACATTCAATTCTTTCTTTGTTCATGAAGTACCCACTAGCAGGATTAAAAATTGAATGGGCATCAATCAACCCCAAACCATAGTCCTTAAATGTATATTTGTATTCGTGCTTTTCTACTATATCATCAGGATTCAATTCATCGGATGGAGTTAAGGTTTTAGAATAATCTGACATCCTCAACTTATGAAAAGTTTTAATCATTCCTACGTGGTCAGTTCCTGTTATTGGGTATTGCGTATCGGAATTAGCAATATAATTTGCTAACGTGGATCTTGCTAGATCTTTACCGTATGTGTCTGTAACGTATTTGAATTCTTTTTCGTTTAGTAAAGGAATTCCGCCAACTGAATGATTATCATAATATTCAAATAACTCTTTGTCGAGTTTTATTATTTTCATCTCGCATTTGATATTAAATTGATAGCATCAATATGCTTCATTAGGTGAGTCGTCTTTTCCATTTCGACTAAACGATCTACCACTTTAATAGCATCCTCTTTCAATTCGTCGGAATGCATATTAAATTCTTCAGTGATAGATTTCGTGTCGAACAACCCCAAACCATGCATAACTATTATATAATGATATTCTTTAAATAGGGTATAATCAGATTCCTCAATCATATCTTCACTTACTGGCATTTTATGTTTCCACAATTCTAACCTATCTTTTAAAGTTTTTGGTAATTCTAATTTTGAAACGTCTTTCCAAAATTGAGTATTTGTTTTATTTGTCACATAATGCATAACGACAAAATCTCTTAGGTTTTCCATTAAAGAATCAAAAGACTTATTATAACTTTCTATAACCACCTCATTATAATTTGGCAATTTCTGCATCAGCATAAATGTCTGCTGTATGCTAGACCCAATAGATGTCGCTTCTAAGGGTTCTATAAAAGAACTACTCAAACCGATCGCACAACAATTTTTTATCCACGATTTATCTAAACATCCAGGATCGAATTTGAATTTCTTTCCTACCTTTATTTCTTTGCCGAAATATTTTTCAACTTCTACCTTTGCTTGCTCTTCATCGATATAATTATCATCAAAGATATAACCATTACCATACCTACCTTGTACTGGTATTCTAAACAACCACCCAGCATCCATTGCTTTTGATAGTGTCCAAATATTATAATTATCTTCTTGCTCAGTTTCAAACGTTATGGCAGAATTCATTTTAAGATACTTGCCATACGATTTCCACTCAGCGCCCATTTCACCTATTAGTATTTTCTTAAACCCAGTTGCGTCAATATAAAAATCGTAGTCGTACTCATCAACTTCACCCATTAACGTTTTTATATTACCATCATCTGATAGATTAACTTTTTGTATCTTATCATCTATAAAATTAATTCCCATACCTTTAGATATGTCTATTAAAAATTTATTAAGTTTATAACTATCGAAATGGTATTGTGTTATTTGTGGGTGATGTTTTACTCTACGAATATTATCAAACACGTATTGTTCGTCTAATGCATTATTATAGAAATGTTGAGGGCATACAAAATCTGATTCGTCGGATATTTGCTTTGCCATTGCGTGATAATATTGCCCCCAAGTGCTAAAAAAATCTACGGAAGCAGTATGTAAAAAATCTTTCTTATCGTTCCAACCCTCAAACATTATTCCAGACTTATAAGTCGCACCGCAATTTTTAATTATATCACTATCGGTAATCCCGATGAATTTCATATATTCAAAGAACTCAGTAGTTGATCCTTCACCGACACCAATGATGTCTAGACCACTAGATGATAATACGTCTACTTGTACGTTTAACCTTTTCTTTAGGATAGTTGCTGCGATTAATCCAGCAGACCCACTACCCACTACCAATATATTTTTCATTATTTTAACTCATATGTCAATACGCAGATAATTCTAGAAGTATTAATTTTAGGTGGTCGTATAGTATGAAACGTCATCCCATCAAAAGAAATAACCTTTCCGACTTCCGGTTCAACTTCTTTTGCCACTTTTAAGTTTTCTTTAGTGTAAGTTAATTCTCCACTATTAGGAGTATATTTTCCATCAAATAAAACTGTATTCCCAGAATTTCCATAAAGGTACATAACCATCGTTTGGTGTGGGATATCGTGGTCTGCGTGAGGTTGACCAAAAAATTCAGAATCGAAATGAGAAGTGAAGTTTAAATTCATTCTCAGTATTCTTTTATAATCAATTTTATTTTCTCTACAAAACCTATCAAAAATATGCTCAAAAAAAGCATACTTACGACTATTAATTTCTGGGGATTCTGTTTCAGGATCGTATCTTGCAATAAT
>Ga0257127_1000599_pt1 | contig 30632 bp, 30 predicted proteins | sample SI060_135mmetaG_FD_190152 | JGI IMG/M metagenome (GOLD analysis project Ga0257127, IMG submission 190152) | Marine microbial communities from Saanich Inlet, British Columbia, Canada - SI060_135m | ecosystem: Environmental > Aquatic > Marine > Inlet | place: Canada: British Columbia | collected... | reverse complement strand
AAGGAGAGTGTTGTACATGTTACAAAAAGTGAAAGGACTGTGGTCGATGGTAAATTTGTGAATGTTGAAAATTCAGTCAGAGACAGGCGTTTGGGACCACTCGACCGGCTCAGCACGTGCGAAACTTGTGGAAAGAAAACTGGTGTATGTAATGGACACTGGGGGCACATAGAGTTGACTGTCCCAATTTATCATGTCAACTTTTACCGCAATGTGTTGCAATGGTTGAAGGGTACATGTAGAAATTGTGCTTCGAACCTTTTCAAAGATATTACATTGCCAGTGAAAAAACCACGTGTGCAGTGGATGTCGCACTTCTTTAAAAGTACTAATTTGCACAGTAGCAAATGTCCACAATGTAGCATCAAACTACCAAAGTATGCGTGGAGTAAAGAAAAATTTCAAATCATGATGAACAAGAAAGTATATAAAATTGTTGATGTGTTGGAGCATCTTGAAATGATTTCTCCAGATTTGCTCAAGCATTTTAACATGTCGCACCCGAAAAGTATGATTTTGGAAGTGCTACCAGTTCCTCCGCCAACAGTAAGGCCTGCTATACTGATGGGTGGGACCCTTGTACGCGGCGAAGATGATTTGACTTATCGTTTGCTTCAAATTTTACGAATCAATAGACGTCTGAAGATTGTGATTGATGAATCTAGACCACATCACATCATATCCGACGCTGTTTTGGTATTGCAGTTAGCAGTATCGGCATATATTGATCATAAAAAAGCAACATCGGGTAAAAAAGATTTTTCAAAAGAATACGCTTCTTTAGCCGAACGATTAAAAAGTAAAGAGGGAAGAGTTCGTGGTAACCTTATGGGAAAACGCTGTGACTATACCGCTAGGACAGTTATTACAGGCGATGATTGTCTTTCCATGACCGAAGTTGGAGTTCCAGAGGATATTGCTAACATTCTTACGGTGCCAATTAAAGTTACTAGTTGGAATAAAAAGATTTTGGAGGAGGAGCTACGAAAAAAAGAAGGCACTATTCAGTACGTAATCAATCCAACTGGGAACAGATTCAACTTAAAGTTTACCAACCGCTATGCGTTGAAATTAGAGCCTGGGTGGATTATTGAAAGACACCTTCAAGATGGAGATATTGTGCTGTTTAACCGACAACCAACACTACATAAGGGAAGTATTATGGCGCACGAAGTACGTTTGATGAAGCACCGTACTTTTCGTATGAACTTATCTTGTACACCACCGTACAATGCTGACTGTAAGTATTCTTATTTTCTTCTCTTTACATCAAACTATGTGAAGAATATATAACTAACACAAATTAACCTTTTCAATAAAGTTGATGGAGATGAAATGAACATTCACGTTCCACAAACGTTGGAAGCTCAAAGCGAGGCCAGATACATAATGAATGTGAAGAATAACATTATATCAGCTCAATCGAACAAACCGGTTATGTCGATTATTCAAGATACTATGATTGCTTCCTACCTGCTGACACAGCCGAATGTAACACTTTCCAAAGAAGATTTCTTTCAATGCGTAGCGTGTATGCCAGGTTGGAGTGGCAAATTTAAATTTGAAACAAACAAAGACTACTTCACTGGCCATGAGCTTGTTACTATGTGCCTACCACTTGTGAATTTTCAAGGTAGCGGAGTAAAAATTGATTGTGGTATTATGAAGTATGGGCAGCTCACAAAAAGTGTTTTAGGTACCTCTCATGGATCTCTTATTCATATTATCAATAACGATTGTGGTCCCGATGAGTGTGTATTGTTTATCAACCGTATGCAACGCGTTGGACACATGTATTTAAGCATGAGAGGATTCACTATGTCGATTTCCGATATTGTGACTTCAGCAGAGAACAATGAATTTGTTACTGAAAAATGTAAAGAAGCATTTGAAACGATTAGAGGGGAAACAAATGAAGCTAAAATCAACGGTGTTTTAAATGGGGTTCGCGATACGATCGGCAAAGCAGTTACTGAACCGTTGAACCAATCAAACAACCTCTATTGTTTAGTTCATAGTGGAACAAAGGGTAAAAAGAATAACATTACGCAAATTATGGGACCAATTGGACAGCAAAATCTCCAGGGTAAAAGAATACCATGTACATGGGATGATCGTACCTTAACACATTTTAAAAAAGGAGAAAATAGTCCACAGAGCCATGGGTTTATTGAAAGTTCTTACAGAAAAGGCCTAACACCGTCCGAACACTTTTTCCATGCGATGTCAGGACGTGAGGGTGTTATAGATACCGCTTGTAAAACAGCGAAATCTGGGTATATGCAAAGAAAGTTTATCAAGGCATTGGAAAACTGTATAACCAAAGCGGACGGTAGTGTACGCAATTCAGATGGTTCAATAATACAATTTTGCTACGGAGATGATGGATTTGACGGAACTATGATCGAAAAGCAAACGATTTACGAGTTGAACGAATTGGACGAGACAAAGATTACGGTAATCGAAGCAAAACAAATGAAACGAGACATGGACTTTCTTAATTCCATCAATGACATGCGCGAACCAATTTATAAAAATACATCGTATTGGATGCTTCCCGTCCCAGTTGATAGACTAATAATCAACTCACAGACTATATGGAGCATGGGCATAGGTTCAAGGTTGACACAGGAACAAATTTATGACACAGTTAACACTTTTGTTCACACTGTTGATAATGATCTTTTGCGTGCATTTTTCAGAATTAAACTGAATTCTTATAAACTGTTCCACGTAAAGAAAGTGACAGACGAGCATCTTGAGAAAATCATTTTTGACATCAAAGAGAAGATGCAAATATCGCGTGTGCTTACTGGCGAGGCAGTGGGGTCGTTGGCAGCTCAATCCGTTGGAGAATACGTTACACAAATGACATTGAATACATTCCACAACACTGGTAATTCAGCCATGAATGTGACATTGGGTATTCCACGTTTAACAGAATTAATTGACTGTGTGAAAAAAATTAAAACTCCAATTTCTTCATTTTATTGTCAAAACCCAGAAATTAAATTGAAAATGCAACTCATGAATTTGGAAGATCTTGTTGATTATTATAAACTAACAGATGAGCCAGACGAAACCGAAGTCGAATCGTTTTATCTGTTTCCCGACTCAGATTTTAAAAAAAGCACACTAAGTAAAACACTGGTGTTGTATTTACGCGAGTGGTACGACGTTGAAAGCGTAAAAGAATGTTTACAAACACAAAAAAACCTAAGTATTGCATATACTGAAGGACCATATCCAATATTTCACATTAAACAAATTAAAAAAGACAATAAAAAATCATTGGGGTATTTGTACGAACAAGTGCTACGAAATAAGGTTGTCCGCGGTATCAACAAAGCAGACGTTGTGGAAGTATTGGAAGAAGATGGTAGGTACAAGGTACAAACAAGTTTGACTGATTTAAGAGCGATATGGGCACTTGGTATTGCTCAAAATGAAGTCAAAACAAATGATGTGCATGCTGTGTATGAAATACTAGGGATTGAAGCAGCTAGAAAAAAATTGATTGATGAAATTAATAATATTTTAGCATTTTATGGCCTGTACGTAAACGCAAGGCATATTCTGGTGGTTGTCGATTGGATGTCATTCACGGGACACTTAGTACCGTTAACTAGGCACGGTATCAAAGAAGTGGACACTAGTGTGTTAAAAAAGGCAACATTTGAAGAAATTATAAATGTTTTTAATCAAGCAGCCATGTTGAATGAAACAGATGAATTACGTGGCATGTCAGAGCGAATTTTAGTCGGCGCTGCTCCATTCATTGGACCCAATGTTGACCTAGATATTGTAAATGATATGGAGATGTTTAACAAGCATAAAAAAGATCCACCACAGGAACCTGTCGTGGAGGAATCCGCTTGGATGGCTCAGGACGATGAAAATGATATATTTGGAGATATGCCATGGATAAATCAGGATGCGAGTACCGTTGATCCATGGGCTGATCAGCGAAACCCGTGGGAACAAAATAATCCTTTTGGGTCAATGCAGCAGCCAATGATGGGTGGGATGATGCCTATATCACAACATCAGAATCAAGGTCTAAATCAATTTCAATTTCATCAGAATACGTTTCCTCAATCTTTTTCAGGAGTCCAGCCTCCTCCAATGTTAAACTATTCGTTTGCAAACCAACCACATACGCTGAATCAGCAAGAACTTGTTCAAAATTCCTCGATGTCGGTTTCGCTCTTTCACAATCAGACAAAGCCTCCGTCTCCGACCGCGCAAAGCTACGGGCAGGATACTTATGATCCAACCGGGAATGTTCCGACGAGTCCACAGTACGATCCTTATAACCCAACGAGTCCAGAGTATGACCCAAACGCGCCTTATGATGAGCCAGAAAGTCCTGAGTACGATCCAAATCCCACCGGCTCTCCAATGAGCCCTGCTTATTCACCGACTTCTCCAACGAGTCCTGCTTATTCACCGACTTCTCCAACGAGTCCTGCTTATTCGCCAACGAGTCCTGCTTATTCGCCAACGAGTCCTGCTTATTCGCCAACTTCTCCGTCGTATTCTCTGACAGGGGAATCATTTGAAGTTCCGGTGTACGATCCAAACGATCATAGCTCTTCGAAACGGAGGAGAACATTCTTAGAATCGCCAACATCGGAATAATTAAGTCGCTTACAATGGCTATGACCATTAACCATTTTAAATTATGAAAATTTTTTTCGTTAACATTTAAATAACCTGCAACCGCTGCTCCCAATTGGTCGCCAAATATTCTTGATAAATTACTGACAGACATCATCAGTGCAAACAGCGAACCTTCACAACCATCATTACATCGCTTAGCAGTATATACGATCAACGGCATGATAATCAATTGAAAGCTAAACGATTCAACAATGCCATCGCATAACACCAGCCAAAACTCCTGGTATACACCGGTGACTACCAACAGCTGTGGTAGTCGAAACAAAACTGAAATAACTACTGCAACTTGTAGCGTTTTTTTAATATAAAATTGTCTAAAATAAAATCGATAAGAGAGTACACCGCACAACATAGCCAATGAACCGGACATACTTAGCCATGTAAAATCCGTTGGGGTATAGTTCAACCGGTCAGTTAAATAATAGGTGTAAAATGTGCCGTAGTTGGGAGCAATGCTTATTAAAAGTAATATAATTGCCAGTTCTTTTTGTTCTTTGAAATTTTTCCATAATTTTGAAAATACATTCTCATACGTATGATCGGATTTTGGTAAGTCCCAAACTACACATGCCATAAGAAACGGAAATATTCCACATAGCTTGTATACAGTTTCGGCATCTAATTTGGCAAATGCCATACCGCCAAAAAAGCTACCAGTCACAGTGCCCAATGCCCTACCTATCCAATTGTTTGACTGTATGACACCTTCGTTCTCCTTCGTTTCCATTTTCTTTACTAATTCAACTGTTATGGAATCGGTGGCAACATCTGCAAAACACAGTAAAAGCGAAATGAATACTAAAGATGCCAACAACAAATAAAATTCTCCAATTACTCTTCCTATTACTACGTACATGTAAGTCAGTATCAAACCAGCATAGAACACATATGGTCGTCTTTTACCCCAGTCGAATAGAGCATACTTATCTGTAATAAACCCATAAAGTGGTTTGAGTGTCCATGGCACGCTTACTAAACTATATGCAAATGCCATTCCTACAGGGCTAATCTTCAACTGTTTGATAAATATAAACTGTGTGGCTATTGCGGGGAATGACATACAAAATCCAAAGCAAAAGTAAATAAATGGTAACGAGAATTTCATTTATATATACTGTTGTGATATTTATAGAGTATAAATAGTTAATTCGCGCCTTAAAAAGATGTCAGTACGACGAAGTAATGACAAAAAATACGAAGAATTAGAGCAGCAGCCAAATACAGGAGCTTCAAAAAAAGACATAGAGGAAAAGTACCGCCTTCAAGAACAGGATACTTTTATTCGGAAAGGATATCTACTATGTCTTTTATTATTCCTCGCAACTGGCGTTTTAATGGTTACTGTAGTGCTAGAGGGGACCTACAAAGATGCTGTTTTAGCTGAACAAATTCTAATAACCGTATTTGGAACAATATATCTAATATTGTTTGTCATAATGGTGTGTTGCTACGGAGTAACTCAACTTCGAATAGCTTTGTTGCTTTTTGTATCAATGTTCATCGGTTGCGTTGGAGGTTTTATGATCGCTGCCAACCTCAAAGTGGTAATGTCACATTTACAAGATGCAAAAAGTGAGTGAGTAAAAAAATTAAATTATTACTATTTAAGACTGATTTTTTCTTTCTACATATTAAATATCTATGAGTGTCATACAGCAAAATACAACAGTGGAAAAAGAGAACAAAGGTACGATACATGACTTTATAGTCGAGGGGACATCCTTAAAACCACCGTTGCGGCACATAGACATAGTTTTATTGGAAAAGGCAATTTTAAGTGGATTAGCAGAGGATTACGATGCCAATGATATACTGACGTACTTATCAGAAACCGCGTCTCAATTTACATGGAAAAGTTACGATTATGCCTTGTTAGCTGGTCGCTTAGAGATGTTGGACCTATACAGAAAAACTCCAGACACTTTCAAGGCAGCAATGAACAGTATTTCAAGTTTATTACAGCCTGATTTTTTGGAAAAGGTTAATAATTTTCAATTGGACGACTTGATTAAAGAGAAGAACGATTTTAGTTATGATATAATAGGTGTCAGAACACTGAAACGATCGTATTTACTTAAAAACTTAGATGGGAAAATTGTAGAACGACCACAGTATATGTTGATGAGAGTCTCCGCGTACTTAAACGATGACTTAGACTCTATTCGGAAAACGTACGATGCTTTAAGACAAAAGTATTATACACATGCTTCTCCAACTTTATTCAACGCTGGTACAATCAACAGCCAACTCGCTAGCTGCTTTTTACTTCCAATACAGGAAGATTCATTAACAGGAATATTCAAAACCTTGACAGACTGTGCGCAAATTTCAAAATTGGCTGGAGGTATTGGATTTAGTTGTACCAACGTTCGAGCAAAAGGTAGTATTATAAAGAAATTAAATGGTAAATCTGACGGTCTGGTACCGATGTTAAAAGTCTTCAATAATACCGCTAGATATGTCAACCAGGGTGGTAAACGAAAAGGGGCATTTGCGTCATATTTGGAACCATGGCATCCAGATATTGAAGAGTGGGTGCAAATGAAATTAAATCATGGAGACGAAGAAATGCGTGCTAGAGATTTGTTTTATGGTCTGTGGGTACCAGATAACTTCATGAAAGCGGTACAAAATGATGGGGATTGGTTTTTAATCTGTCCTAGCGATGCACCAGATTTGCAGGACTCGTATGGCGACGAGTTCGAAACTCTATACAACTCGTACGTTGAAAATGGATTGTACAAGAAAAAAATGAAGGCGCGGCAACTCTGGAGCCTAATATGTCGAACTCAAATAGAGACAGGCGGGCCTTATGTTATGTATAAGGATGCCGTCAATAGAAAGAACAACCAAAAAAATTTAGGTACGATACGTTCAAGCAATCTTTGTGCTGAAATATGTGAGTTTAACAGTGCTGATGAGATAGCAGTTTGTACGTTGGCCAGTATTTGTCTTCCTAAATTTATTGGAGTACAAGGCTTTAATTTCAAAAAACTTCAAAAAGCAGCATACATTTGTTGTAAAAATTTAAACAAAGTTATTGACAAAACTTCCTATCCTTTGGACGAAGCGTACGTAAGCAACAACCGTCATAGACCTATTGGAATAGGTGTGCAAGGATTAGCTGATGTTTTTCAAATATTGAATCTGTCCTACGATTCAGTCGAAGCCAAAGATTTAAACAAAGCAATTTTTGAAACCATTTATTATGGTGCTATGTCTTGCTCCGTTGACCTGGCAGTGAAAAACCAGCCTTACGAATCCTTTGAAGGATCACCACTATCCGACGGTAAATTTGCTTTTGATTTATGGGGTGTGGAAGCAACAAAATACAATTGGGAGGAATTACGTGAGCGTGTGAAGCAATTCGGAGCAGTAAACAGCTTGTTAATTGCATGCATGCCGACAGCATCTACCGCGCAAATTAATGGTAATACAGAATCCTTTGAACCATGTACATCCAACCTTTACGTCCGTAGGGTATTGAGTGGTGAGTTTATGATCGTAAACAAAAATTTAGAAAATATGTGTAGAAAGCAGGGGTTGTGGACAGATGCATTGGTAAACAAAATTATAAAAGACAAAGGGAGTGTACAGAATACCGATTTACCAGAAACTATTAAAAAAACCTTTAAGACGGTATGGGAAATTTCAAACAAAGCTATCATAGACATGAGCGCGGACAGAGCACCGTTTATATGCCAGTCACAATCATTAAATTTGTACTTACAAAATCCAAATGAAGGCGCTATTAGTAGCATGCAGTTTTACGCGTGGAAAAAGGGGTTGAAGACTGGCCAATATTATCTTAGAACACAGGCAAAAGCGTCAGCCATCCAATTTACATGTGAATCATGTAGCTCCTAATCTCACAACTCTTCTTCGTCACACATCCTTTTTATAAATAAGAAACATAGTAAGAGAACTAAAATATAAAATACTATCATGAATATCATTTATTTGTTTTAATTTAAATTATATAGTGTTGAAGAACCGCAACCAATGTTGTGAAACATGCGGAGGCCACTGGCCAGCCTAAATCTTTTTCTCCCTTAATTTTCTTGCCAACAATGTGCCAATTTGCACCTACCAGCCACACTATCAGTATTAAATTGACTATCACCAAGTTAGTTTTTTCTACTCCATATTTTATATTTGTGTTGCCGTTGCCGCAGCATCCATAGTAATGCGTATCTTCCATAAAGATAGTAAGCTTAAGTAATTGATACAAAAGCGCACAAATGTAGAGGACAAATAACTGAATTCTATTTTCAACGAGTGCGACGATAGTAAAGACCAACAATATCACAAGAGACACCATCAGATTTAAAAACCCCCATTTGACTTGCTTATCGTATTGTTCTTTTTTATATTTTCTTTGTCTCTCGTCATATGTATCGTACGGATTCGTATTCATATTATCAAATGTAGACCACTCCTGTTCTGTTGAGGGCTTTTCAAATCCTTTTTCAAATCCTTTTTGTGTTTGTTGATCTTTAATTCTATTCCATCCGAATGCATGCCCGGTAATGCTTGCAATTCCAAACAGCATGGCTCCCCACATTCCTGGATGATGTTCGCACTCGAAAAGATTCTCGAAACCACATCCCCACGGGGAATCACCAGCAAGTCCAACAGATAATGATGTAATAGATAACGTGACAATACCGTAAAGTACAAAGACGGTATCTGCAAGTACTTTTACACACCCCTCGCCTTTTCGTCTTAAGGAAGATGTTATACCAGGTACGACGAACATCCCCAAACATAGTAGAGTAGAGAGCCAGTTGTACCATGTATTATGTAAACTAATTTCAACACCAAACAAGATGGCAGCAAGTGAAGTGCATAAAATACAAATTCCAATGAGAAGCGTTTGGTCTGCCATTTTCATAATAAAATATTCCTTAAATACTGTTTTTAAACAACCACTTCATAAGAATTATATCGTCCATTATAATTAAGATAATCATGAGTGTGTAGATCCCAATTTCAATATTTAAGGAAGAAGATAAGTACAGCTGTATGATCCAATTAACCGCGCATACAAATGCATACCACCATTTACAATACCATCTAAAGTCATCCAACCAATATGGTTGTATTTCGAAACATAACCTTAAACCTAAATACATGTTTACAGGCCAGGCAAGTGCAGAGAAGTATGTATAGTAGACTAACAACTGCCCTACGTGTGAAACAGTGAAATCTATGGCGTACGTGAATATTAAAAAGCATGCGGATGTTACGTGATGTATTCTAGTACTGATAGGCAAATTATTACATCGGTAGAGTCCAACAATATCATTGGAACAGTAACAAGCAGCTAGTACTTGCAACACCACATTATCCCATGAATAGAACATAAAATAAAAAGTACTTACACAGGCTAGTACCATTAAGTATATGGCCTTAACTATGTTTTTTTGGATATATATTTTCCTGTCACTGTCTTCATAATAAGGAAATATTCGTAGTTGCGCGTCTACAGCATCATAGCCGTAGAATACTAGTATTGAAGATAGAATAAAAATCAACATTTGTTAAACAATAGCATAGTTTTATACGGATTTTTTTTTCCTGATCTATTTATATCGATTCATCTATTTAAAATGGACGACACCGTATTCTACTTACAACAGCAACATGAAATGATATTAAAACAAAATGATGCCATCGTGGATGGCTTGAACGTCACACTGGATTTTGAACAAATTCTACTTCACAATCAAAATGTATTAGCATTGATATCACAAAACCAACATTATATGCTTTTACTAAATTTTTTAGGTATTATGCTAATTGCCTTTTCATTAATTGCGTTATCGTATAATTTAGAAAAAATTACAAAACGATACGAGGAAGAGTGTGCCATTCAAGATGGAGCTTATGCTAAAATTCCTGATGCATAGCAAATTGTGTTCTTTTGATTCTTACAGTGTTCAACAGAGTATAGGAACGTGCAACTCTTGATTTAAATATAAAGTACAATGCCATGTATGCACAAATGTGCCAGCTAGCGTGTAAACAATTATAAGAAATAATTTCTTTTTCACCTTCATAATGGTTTGAAATACGGGTTGCAAAGATATAAAATGCAAATGCCAGTACAAAATATCCTAACCCTGTAAAAATAAATTGCCACACGCGTTTTTTCCGAAAGAAAGTAGCGTTGAGACTACAGTTTGATTGAATCAATTTGTAGATGATAAAAATCAACGTACATACAATAGCAGCTCCATTAACAAGTGTGTCTAAATCGGTAAACAGTATAGTATCATCTCCAAATACTGCTATAATAATTGCTATTAAAGTAAGAAACGGTAATCCAACATTTGGCATATCGTCGAAAATAAATAAAATAGTGGACAACCAAACCAGCACAGACTGAGCGGACATATCAACTCTTTGAAATGAAATTTTTAGGTTTTCACTGGCAGCATGACCGTTGTATTCGATATATATGAAGTGGTAAAGAAGCGACAACACACACGTAAGACCTACGAGATATGCCAACCAGGACGTTCTCGTTGCCAAATGTATAGTAGGTAAAATAAACAGGTGCGTAAACATTATCATGTAATCTCCAACTGTTTGTAAACCTGAAGAGGCAGGTAAAAACAACAGTATGCATAATAATAAAACTACACTCAACGATGTGACAATTAGTGTAGTTTCGTACAACTGAAATACAGATTTCATATAATAAAATATTATTAATTATTTATACTTTCTTTGACATAATTTCCCGTAGGATCGCGCTTCATATCTTTACACCATTCTGCTCCAATTTTAGTAGAGCATGCAACCGTGTTATTATCGTACTTTACAAAATGTTTACCATCGCACTTAAACAAATCTTCAAATATTTTACGGTACCGGTAAGCTTCCTTTGTCTTCGGAGTTTGGAATGGATATTTTTCTTCGGCAACAGCCAATTCATCATTTGTTACTAGACTTGAAGCTTCCTCAACCAATGCTTGAATCCATTCTTTACCTACAGAATCTGAAAACTGATCTTTTTGTCGGTTGGCAATAGCATCAACGTCATCTTGCTCGATGTATTGTGTACTTTCTACTTCCATTTTTTCCATGTGGCGTTGAAAATTCTTTCTTAATATGTGTTTTTCGGCTCTTTTCTCAAACGCGGGATGGGTTGAAGAAAGTTTGTGTGTAGGATCTAATTTCATGACAGTATTCACAAACCGTTGGTCTAAAAAGGGCACTCTGCACTCGATACCATGAGCAGCAAACGCTTTGTTGCATCGCAAACAGTCGTAGTAGCATAGCTCTTCCATTTTTCGAATCAACTCTTTTTGCATAGCCTTTTCATCTGGACAATGATGAAAATAAAGGTATCCCCCGAATAATTCATCCGAGCCTTCTCCACTGTAGGCTACTTTAATTCCATACTTTTTCATCTTCTCTGCTAGTAGATAGTTCATTATACCTGCTCGAATAGTAGTCACGTCATATGTTTCTAAAGCCCAAATGACATCTTGAACAGATTTCAACGCTTCGTCAACTGTTATTTTCATTGAAAAATGTGGTCCCAAATAGTTTCCCCAAGTTTCTGCAATTTTCAAGTCAGTAGAGTTTTCGAATCCAATACAAAAAGATCGCACCTCGATTGACTCGTTGTAGGTGGGTCTTGCTAATATAGCTGCAATTATACTACTATCCAATCCTCCACTCAGTGCTGCTCCCCATGGCACTTCATCTTGTAGACGTATTGTTACGGCATTGACTAAATCTTCAAAGAATTCAGTACCATGCGTGTAATTTGAAGTTGGATACGGTGGAAGTATTTCGTAATACTCTGTAAGAACACTCATAAAATGACTGCTGCTTTCCTTTTTTTGTAATGAACATACCATCAGGTTGTTGGGTGGAAACATATGAATTTCTCCCAGCCCAATCAACGCCTTTGCTTCTGAAGCAAACCATATTCTTTCATATGTTTGCTCGTCGTTTGCTGTTGGTAACGTTTCTGTTTCTACAACATAGTACAATGGTATTACACCAACTCTATCACGAGCTACGTAAAGTGTTTCTGTCGATTTATTGTAAGAGCAATATGCAAATATACCATTTAAAGTAGACGGGAAATCCAAAGCATTGTCATTTGTCATCTCTTTCAGTTTATACGAATCACTTCCTGTACGACCAGACTTGTACATATCTTCGTCTTCGTATATGTTTAAGCCTGTTGGACGAACATCGTAAAACTCGCCGTTGTGAACATGGATCCAATCTTCAGATTCAAAGGGTTGTGTACCATGCAAAACATCCGTAATAGCTAGGCGATGAAATCCACAAAGGAATGTTGTCAAATTCGTGCTTTGAACAATCTTTATATTCGTTTCATCGGGTCCACGGTGTTTTATTGATTCTAGTCTGGTAGTAAAGCTAGTTATTTTGTCGTCAGTTGGACTAAAGCAGCATAAAATTCCACACATTTATTTTAAGAAACATGACCTTTATAGTTAAATATTTATTCATTTTGTAAAAACCACGTGTCTTTAATAATAGCAAAAAGAATCAATATCCAACACAAAAGTACAATAAAAGACTCAACTCCCAATATCCATAATTTTAAGTAGAACCCATACACAGACCAACAAGATGCAGCTAGTATATGAATTGTAGTTGAGAGGGGGCTTATATCATCCGTTGATCGCGTTTTAGGATCTTTCCATATCCTATAAACCTGTGGTATGTTGCTAGATACAGATAAAGAGGCCCCGATTGTTGCCAGGATTGTCGTTACCGGGTCTGCCATACTTAATATTTGTATTTACAGTATATATACATAATTGTTTTTATATTATGATGGATCAATTAAACAAAATAAAAATACAAGAAGACCCTATGGCCAAGTCCTGGGAGAACGATAACATGGTAATAAGAGCAGAATTTGCTAAACTTAGTAGAAAATTTATAGCAGCAGGATTAACATGTCCTACCACAGCAATGGAGTCAATAAAAATGAATTTTAAGGGAGATAAACTTTTTGAGCAGATATTTCCTTTAATTTTTAATATTGAGCTATGTAAATCAAGATTCAAGGAATAAAATGTAGTTATTTGACCTTAAACAAATATTAGAAAAGGATTAACACTAGATAAAATCTTAATGTAATAGTGTGGTTAGGGTTAGGGTATGATTTTTAATATTATTGTACATATTTTCTGTCTTTTTTGGTCCATAAAGCGTAATTATAGCATAAAAAAGTCCAAAATAATTTTAATTTTGGTTCTTGTCTAATTAGGGTTATGTTTCGCAAAATGCACCTTTTAGAAGCATTTACACAATAATATTCATTTTTAGCCACAAAAAAGGCCTAAAATAACATAATACAAAACGTAACTAAAAAATACATCTCAAGGCTTTTTTTGTATTAATTGTACTTAAATATATACAAATTGAAGCCTTTTGCACGTAAAAACAGACAAAAAAGGCCTAGAAGGTCATTCTGTGTACAACCCTACAAATAAAACCAACCTTCATACATTTTTTTTTGCCAGTATTATCAACAAGGTTATTTACCCTATTAAGACACTAGTAAAAGCTTGTACAAGTGATTTGGAGAAGTTGCTCCTGGATTTACATCCTTCAACCTATTGATATGTTGTAAAGAGGCTACCATGAGTTGACTACAAAACCATGTGTTATATGTAGGTTCTTGATTTCTCATTGGAACAAAAAAGGTTAAAGCACCGTAGTAATCATATTCTTTTTTCATCTGATTCATTAAAAATTTACCAATTCTAAATTCATCTTCATCCGTTAGATTTTTAATTGTTACCAAGCTAAATTCGTTCTCATTTGGATACTTAAAGTAAGGATTATTATGCCCATACTTCAACAAACGATAACTGACATCGTTTCCCCAAACAATAAAGAAACAAATATGAATCTTACCATCTTCTTCATACCTTTCCATTTTTTTCTCCCAATTACTTAAATCTTCCTCCACGAAATCCAGGAATTGTTTCATTCTTTCCACAGTAAAAGAAAATATAAATTCACTGTGACAAAAATTCCCCCCATGACCAGTTACTAAGGCAGTAACCTTGTTGAACCAGTTGTCAAATAATCCTACGGGCCTGGCAAAACTACCTACCAATACCATTATTTTTTTGTACAATAACGTATATATATACTAAATTCATAAAGAAATGATAAGAATACTTATTCTCCTGGTGTGTGTGATGACAACTTTTGCTTATCCAAACTGGTTTAACAATTACATCGCGGAACACAAAAAACAGTACACTTCTGAAGAAATGGAAAGAGCGTTTAATGTTCTGAAACCAAAATACGATTACATTAAGAAAAATACAGGTGGTTTGCATTTACGACTGCACGAGAATTCTGACAAGAACAGAAAAATTAGCAGACGTTTACATGAAATGAAAAAACGAGCAGATACTTCACCTGATTTAAAAAAAAAAACTTTGGCATTACCTTTGAGATTTGATTGGCGAGTACATGGCGCTGTCACCGATGTTGAAGAACAGGGAGACTGTGGGGGTTGCTACTGCTTTGCGGCCATCCATCATTTAGAATACTGGTATTATAAAGCGACTGGAAATTTGACGAAATTATCTGTTCAAGAATGTATCGATTGTACAAACAAAAAAATAAAATATAGTGATGGGTGTGGAGGGGGGCTAATGGAAGATGTATTTAAATTAGCAAAGCATTGGAACATTGGAAAAGCGACATACGATCCCTTTGCTATGCGAAACAAGATATGTCCCCGCCATCAACCTTCTCATGGATTACGTGTGGAGTCTTTTCACGTCATGATGGACCAAACCAACAGTAAAATAGAAAGAAATTTAGCACATAATTTGTTACATTATGGACCAATTCCAATAGGAATTGATAGCAGATCATACAACTTTGAACTGTACCGCCATGGTATCATAAAAGCCGACCACTGTGGGAAGTCAATAGATCACGCTGTCACAGTTGTTGGATACGGTATAGAAAAAAATACACGTTATTGGATAATTAAAAATTCATGGGGCAAAAAATGGGGAGAGGGTGGGTATTTTCGACTGGAACGAGATCACAATGCATGTGGAATAAATTCATACAGTAGTTTTGTTACCGCGGTTAAAGTTGTATAAATATATAGATTTTTTTAAATAAAAAATGTACGAACTACTAGATTTATTCATATTTTATGCTTGTTGGGGTACCATTTTTATTTTATGTTATTACATTGCCCATTATCAATTCAAATATTGTGTGCCATGTGCAATGCTTTTTTTTAAGTTTGCGTACGCTCTCAGTCTTCTGTTATTGATTCGGCTGTACTACTTGCTTCGAATTGAGGGATTAGAAATGAACTGGATGCAGATGCGGGAGGATTTTGTATCGCTGTTGAACGCGACATCACATGCTTTTGAATTGTGATCTCCTCATCATCAGATGATGGTGGAAAGAAATTATTCATCACTATTCCCTTTCTGGGCGTTCTGATAGGTGATATTCCCAATCCAGCGGATGGTGCCCCAGTAAAAATAGAATCATTTTCTGTATCCAAACTTTGTTGATAAGAAGTCATTCTATGTGAACTTGTGTTAAGAATTGTATTGTCAGAACACCCCCGAGCCAAATCATTCAACCCTCGTTGTATGGTTGGCAAGCCTCTTAAATTTGCAGATGTATAACGTAGAACTCGTTCGGCGCCTAAAAAGTCATTGTTCATAGCAAATTCGGTGGCTTTTTTAACTGCTTTAGAAGCAGACAGTAAATTAATTCTTTTTTCTACTTCATCATTTATTGTACTGTCGTCTCCTCGACTTAATACAACATCTGCAAAATTCACTTCAGGTTTCACTTCAATTACATTGAAAGCTTCCACTTTTGCTCGTATTTCATAACCAGGGGAAGCTTTTGTGAATTTTGTAGTCACAATCCACCTTCTTGTCTCGCCAACATGCAAATCCCCTAACGATAGTGTAGAGAAATCTGTTTCTGTTTGTGCATCACTAAAATTAATCTCGTCCGCAACCAACGTTACCTTTACGTTTTGATATGCAACTTCCATGGTTTTTCCAATAATATCTACGAAAGAGCCTTTAAGAACATCGTCATTTTCAATGAATACGTAAGTTCCTTGATTGCATGCTTCAGCTACTTTCTTTAAAAAGATAGGATTATGCGCAGCGGTAAATCCCAATGAATGCACTGTTGTATTATCGGGAATCATTTTCTTCAACATGACTCCTAGATTGTTGATGTCCGTCACGCCTTCGTTTGCCTGCCCATCAGTTAAGAAAATAGTTGTTACCGTTTCCTTTGGTACTTTCATCGATTGATCCATAGATTTCAAGAGAGCGCCAGAGATGTTAGTAGATCCACCACAACGTAATCCGTTCAGTTTTTCCTCCAACGTTTTCTTAAACGCGTCGGTGCATCTGTTCCATTCGCACATAAGTGTCACTGTAGAATTATAACAAATTACACAAACAGAATCTTCTTCTCTCAACTTACTTAGTCCAGATTTTACACTTTTTATCAGGGTAGAAAAAACCCCTGTCATACTACCACTTGTGTCGAGTACGAAGCATAAATGTTTAGCCGGTAGATTAGGCACATCTTTAAAAGTCTTTTGTACGACCATTTTTAGCATAAGTTGCTCTTCATTTGTCAAATGTTGAATGTTTTTGTGTAGGGGGGTTAAAGTCACTTCCATCTTTTTATTTAAAAAAAATAATACTTATATAGTAAACTTTTATGAATGAACTCTATTCATTAATAGATCCCAAAGATCAGCTTTGAATGGTCCAGTGTGGTTAATCACAAGATCAAACTTCATTCTGTGCTCTGTGTTGGATTTTGTAACGTACGCGTCATTGTACTCCCATTTGATATTGGTAAGGCAGATCTCATGTTTCGTCCACATGAAATTCCTCTCAGTAATGTCTGTTGAACGTTTGTGTCGCACATCATTTGGTGTGGACATGTAGAGAATGAGAAATCCATACTCTTTCAATACTTCATATTCCCATTGATGCCTCACGTCTTCCACTAAGATAAGATCGTGGTCGTTCAACTCGTCCAAACAAGTACGAAGGTAAGCGTCTGGATAATAATCTGGACATGATTCCGTTCCACATTCGGCTAAGTAGTCACGTGTTTGCACGGCAAAAGCATCAGTGGTAAATTCAAAGTTAGATATTTCGTGCGCCAGCGATTTATTCATATGCATATAGTGACGAAGAGGATTTTCATATCTCTCTAAGTAGCTTTGCTCAATTGCATTTAAGAGAAATGTTTTGCCAGCTTTTGCCGGTCCACACACAGCGATTCTTAATTTAGGAGGTCGCTGCATGATGGTCGTTTTGTTGGAGCTTGTTTGTATTTGATCTTCTTTTTCCATTCCATTTATTTCTTCGCCTTCTTCTTCTACGTATCTTATGACAGACATACTGTTATATCTATCTTTTATATATATACGACCAATTTTGATGTTCTCGGTTACGGGTTATAATGATTTTAGCAGTAACGTACTATATAAGGGGTATTTATTATTGAAAACAAATGATTTTTACGTGCGCAAACTTACGAAATAAAAAATGCCAAATTAAGGTAGACGGAGGAAATGGGGTATCATCTCTAAACAAAGTCCTACTCAATGAAGAGGAATTAAAAATTGATACAATACAATTGATAGAATGTTCCTTAACGAAAGAATACGTAAACGTAATCATCTTCCTATCAGAAGCCTACAAGAAAAAGACAGAATTATTTTTAGAGTATAGTTGGCTACAGAATAATAAAAAAATGGAAGATGAAGATAGGGTAGAAAAATCAAATAAAGATTGTACCGTTCTATTTGATAGACTTTCATACTTTCTTAAATGCGACACAACGGCTGAAAATACATTCGAAGGCAGATTCGACGGCACCTACGATATGTCTACTATATATCACGTGGGTAATTTTCTTGTGTCACCAACAACAAAGAAAACCCTTCCTTTAAACAAAATACAAGCAGTGTTTTTTGAACGCATGGCTTCTTATCAAAAAAATTTCGATCTCACGTTTGGCCTTTGCGACAACACGGTAACTTCTATTTACACCATTAATAGAAAGAAGTTCTACAAAGTGGTAAAAGAACTGTTCAACAAAAACGATCGCTTTGAGGGTGGGCCAGATCCGCTTCCATGGCCATCTATGCTACGAACAATGAAAAACGAAAAGCTTGATTGGAAGCAAACAGCTGATTTATTTATTGGTAGTGACGAAGGAGACGATGAAGACGCCAGTAGCGATTGGTCCGAAGGAAGCGAAGAAGAAGACGATGAAGAGGACGATGATGAAGAATTTAACAATCTTGTCGAGGAAGAAGAAGAAGAGGAAGAAGAGATTGAAGAAGCATCTGACGATGAATCAGAAGATGAAGAAGATGAAGAAGATGAAGAAGATGAAGAAGATGAAGAAGAAGAAACAGATTTCACTATGAAACGAAAATACGATTCAGATTCAACTGATGAAAATGAGCCTAAAAAGGTTAAATTATAATTTAAAATATATTGATCTCACCTTTTCTACAAACGCTTGTAATGTTGTTGTATTTGTGCTGAGTAATTCATTGCAACACTGTGATAGAAACACCTCATAAAACCGTTTGAATTTTACGGGATTTACGCGTGGTTTAGGTGATGCGATAAAGCTATTCGCATAGTCTGGATCGAGCCATATCCGAAGAAATAATAGACCGTGCTTTGCAATACGTACAAAGTTTTTCTTATCTGTAATAGCACGTTCAGTGTTCCGTTTGAATCGATTAGACAATTTTTCATTGTACCTGCTTATCACTTTCTCACGCCATTCTTTCAAGTCACTATCTAGCTGAGTTGTGTCTGGATTCATTAACAACATGTAAATATAATCTTGCTGCCATTTTAATTTTTCATTTCGTGCAATCTCAATGTAGATATCACCAACTCGTCTTTTTTTCTTTGGATTACTGCCACTACTTCCACTAGACGATGCCATTTTATAAGTGAAAACGTCTATATATATGTCAATGTCAATAAATAAATGACTGAATGGATAAGTTCTGACGATAGAAGAAACGTTTTGTTGAACGATATTGAGTCTAGGATGGCTATGTGTGAAAAACTAATAGAACAAGTAGTAAATACACAAAATAATCAATGTAATCAGGTACATCAAATTTCAAAAAAAATTATGCTACTGACAGAACATGTTCTAAAAGTAACTCAGCAGCTAGCTCATATTTCAGTGTTATTAGTACGTATAGCAGAAAATAGCGCACAATTAGTAGAGGAAACCGTAGAAGAAGAAAATGGGTAGTTCAATATTTTTAGCAAACTGTTCGCCTGCTTAAAATATATATTACCATATAAATAGCATAGCGAATGGCTGAGAACAGCCATGGAAGGGAAAAAGAAAATTCCTAAGAACGTTTCACAGTTGGGATTAACAGTGCTGTGTGTATCTTAATTCTTGTGCGTGAGTTTTAAGCAGGTTTTAAACAAATATTAATTATAATAGTAACTAAGAATAAAATAATGAATTGATATGTACAACTAAGACGAACACACCTACCTGACACCAGAACGTTTAGTAGAAAGTAAAACAAACAAAGTAAAACAAACAAAGTAAATAAAACAAACAAAGTAAAACAAACAAAGTGAAACAAACAAACAAACCATTTCAACCGAACGATTACGAACAAAAAGAGAAACAATGCCAAAAGTTACAGCAAAATCGTCTTCTTCATCATCCAAAAAAGCACAAGTGGTGCCCACGTCCAATTGCAAAAAGAAAATTGATAAAATCGACAGTAGTGATGACGTTTCGTGTTCGACTCACTTCAGAGACCCTTGCTGTAATTACAGCGTCCACTATTCCTACGAAAATATGCCGCCTCTATTGCCGAAGGCGTTTGCATACAAGCTCCTGCCACAGTTAAAGCGGCTTGCGGGGGAGGGGCTCATAGAAGACTGCTTGAGTCTGGAGGTGTTGAAGGAAGACCTCGAAGCCGTACCAGAGACCTGTTATAACTGTGTTTGTCTTGACATCACACAAAGGCCTCTATCGTTCGACGAGTTAGGGGGGTACTATCCAACGGCCTATGATCCAGAGATGCCGTGGTACATGATTGCCGTGACTGATTGGTCCGTGCCCCGCAAAGGGTTTGGTTATGTCCACGGTTGCGCGAATTGTTCAGCACTGAAGACCGTCGTAAAGCAGTTCGACGGTTGTATTATCGCATGTCATGAGAACCCTTCCATTCCAGCGTCCACCTTTGGCCAGTGTTCTTTCGTGAGACGTAAGGGAAAGAAGAGAGCAAGCACAGTCGAACCGAAAGTCGAACCCGGAAAGGATTAGTGGAAAAGACCAATTACCAATTATATAATTAATAAGCACAGTCGAACCGACAGTCGAACCCGGAAAGGATTAGTGGAAAAGACCAATTACCAATTATATAATTAATAATATAATATGTTTAACTACAGACCTCTGTTAAGAGTTATGATTAGGGTTATCTAAAATTTTAGTTGTAACTTAGTTAAATGTGTATGCTAATTCTTGTGCGTGATAAATTATAATAGTAAGTAAGAAAAAAATAATGAATTAATATGTATAACTAATACACACACACCTACCTGACACCAGAACGTTTAGTAGAAAGTAAAACAAACAAAAGTAAAACAAACAAAAGTAAAACAAACAAAAGAAAAAGAAACAAAACTAAAACAAACAAACTAATTCAACCAAACGATTACAAACAAAAAAAAGAACTATGCCAAAAGTTACAGCAACATCGTCTTCTTCATCATCCAAAAAAGCACAAGTGGTGCCTACCGGTCATGGTAAGAATAAAAATGTAACAACTCCACCGTTTGACTACAAGGATTGTGATTTATGGGAGATGTTGCAATCTGAAGATTATGGGAACCAGTATGAGACGTACTGTCCGATTCCAACGGAACGAGACGAAGCATCATATCAGGTGTTGTTTGCTTTGTACAAGGCATCCACCCCATTGGAAGCCGACAACATACATGGTCATTGGTATTATTACAATAAAAAAGTTATTGATGGTGCTTATGATGTATTAGTTTGCGGCGGCGCATGGAGCATGATACATCCTTACGGTATTTCAGAGGAGGAGTTTCAACAGCACGTTGACTCGAAGGTCGCCCAAATGAGATCGGCTAGACGATTTTCAGAGTTGCGTGCGGAACAGTTTAAAAAGAAAGTCGCAAAAGTTGTAAAGGAAGAAGGTAAAACTGAATATGACGCATGGGGGTCAACTATTACAGAACGTTGTAACGATGCGCTGAAAAAAGTTACTTTGACATTCAATCATCCGAGTTTAATGAAAATGCACCTTCTGGCATACACTGTCACGGTAGAAAAAAGCTCCATCATCGGTGATGTGATAAAAGAAATTCCCTTTTTAAAGCAGTTGAAGTCGTTATATCTAGTGTCTTCCTTCATGTCGGGTAGCAAACTGACTCACATTGGCTACGATTATGATCTGAGTAAGCCATTCTCTGCATACCCAGAAGTATTTCCATCATGTGGAGTTACAGTAAGCACAGCTGGTCATTTGGCATACGGTCAAGCTGACAAAAATATTAAGTATCCGTTGATGTACTTCAACGAAGGGAAATCGTGGCCTCCAGAGAACGCTGTCAACTGGGACGATGGAGATGCGATTAATTTGGCACCATTTTTAGTGTGGAATGGTTGGGGTAATGGACCAACTAACGTTCCTGCTGTAGAAGATAATCATTGGCATAATTTGGTAGTTATCAAATATCCTAATGGAGTCACAAAAGTTGTGAATTTTTTTTCGTGGTCAACGGGAGGGCACGACGGTGAAAAGGACCCACTAACCAACAAAGCGTTGGACCGAACCTGGTTGAAGCTAACAGTGGTCTGGATGTTACAACAGGTTAAAAAAAAAGGTAAATGGACTAATAGAACACTTCCTGTCTTTGAGTTAAAATTTCAAGAATAAAAAAAATAAAAAACTTACTATATAAACTCGCTGCTTATTATAAAATGAATCTAGACAGAAAAATAGTCGAAAAACTAAAAAAAATGAACAAGCAAGAACGAGAAGGCAAAAAAATGCATGTTCGACGCATAGGGAAACAGAAGCGTAAATCAAAATGGAAACGCAAACAAGAGGATCGTAAATTAACGATGGAAGGTATTAAGAAAAAAAGCTGGAGGGCGAAGGAAAAAATTTTGAGAGCGAAGCGCAACAAAAAACGTAAAAAATAAAACATTATTTGACTATATAAACTTATTTATATTATATAAAACATGACTAAATATATTCTGTTGAACGATTTACACCTTTCAGACTACACAGAGGAGACTGTGTTTTCTATTTTAAGCTATGCTGCTTCCAAATCAAAAGAAAGCGGGTCATACGTTGCTATTTTAGGCGATTTCTATGATACTGTTTACAAATCTGGGCAGATCGACGCCAGACTTCAGCAGCGTGCTTACAATTTTTTCAAATCTCACTTTAGCCCTGGTACGTTATATTTGTTGCCAGGCAACCACGACATGTACAACGGATTTCCAGACAATGCTCTTACGGTATTCTCGTCTGTTGCTACAGTGTATGACACTCCAACAGTTGACAAAGACGGTGTACTGTGGTTGCCATATCATAATGGAGGATACACACACAGTATGATTAAACAGTGGAAAAGAGACGGTGCTAAAACTTGTTTCACTCATAACGATTTTAAATACGTAAACACTAGAAAGAATCATATTTCACGTGAAGGAATGGATCCGTCTATATTTGAAGGCGTAAAAGTATTCAACGGGCACTACCATTACCCAAATGAAGGACATATTGTGACATGCATGGGATCACAATATGCTATACACAAATCTGAAACATTTGACCAAAAGAGACTGTATACGGTAGCTTTTCGTGATGGCGCATTTTGGCAGAGTTGGTACGAGAAAATACGGTTTGGCAGGCGTGAATTCGTATACCCTATTGATTACGCACAAGACTTGTGGGAAAACTACTGGGTCGATTACGTGAGAAATAAAAAACCTGATGACGTACCGCCTCCAACGTATCCAACAATACAGGATTCACTAGTTGTAGAGCTAGATGGAGCGTCAGTAAAATTAGATTTCCAAGTGTTTTGCAGCCAATCCATAAAATGTCCTGTGATCCTACGACAAGCACCACAACATGTTGAAACAAAAATGCAGTCAAGAGAAATAACACTGGATACACCAATTTATGAAAATATAAAACATGCTGTAAAGGATTTATATGACTTCGCTCCGGACATGCTATCAACATCGTTGGAGGATATTGAAGTGTCCGTTGTGGACGAATTTAAATCCTTTCACCTGGACTACTCAGATACGCTGGTAGAACATAAAAATACAAGTCTACGGCTTACTAATATGAGTATAAATAATTTTTGTTGTGTCAAAAATTCAATTCAAATCGAGTACGATATGGCAACAACAAAAGTAATGGGCGAGAATGGGTGTGGTAAGACTATTCAATATCCAACTGCACTGCTTTACTGCATATCGGGGGTAATTGATGGTAGATTTTCAGAAGAGAGACTTGTATTGTCCGATGTGCGTGCCGACGACACAAAAAACAGCTCTGTAAGCTTAAATGGCTTCATAAATGATAAGCCATTTGTTATTGATAGAGTGTACAATGGAAAGAAAACTACACTTACATTTAAAGTCAATGGTATTGAATTAAAATTTCCTACCATAAAGCAGAAGCAAAGGGAGATATGTCGCTATCTTTTTAATATATACACGCCAAACGGCACATGTCCAAACCGATTCGCGCACAAAATAATGTTGCAGCGTGTCATTTGGAAACAGGGGGGGCGTGGTTCTGACCTATTGAAGATGAGTAAAGATTCCTTACAATCGGTACTTTTTGAAACGTTGAACAAAGGGGAATACAACGCTTTCATTACCCACATCAAAAAGAAAATATCAGACCAAAAGAAAAAAATGACTGTGGTAAAAGACAAGATTTCCTTTTGCAAAATATTGTGCGATGAAAGAAAAGAAGTGTCTGAAAGTGAAGATGTGATGCTGAAAGCATGGATGGAGCATAGGAGAGATTCTCTTCATGAGTGTAGGAATGAGCTGACAGCATTATCATCCACTGTTGTTGATAAAAAAGATATTGAAGAGTATATTGAGCACACTGTAAGAGTAAAGGTTTTACAAAATCGTATCAAAGATTTACTGGACAGCAAAGAAGGCACTAGATGGACACCTGAATTTACGCTGAACAAATTACAGAATTCGTTTGAGGAAGCAGAAATGCATACTGAAACAGCACATAAAGTAACCGAAAATATAAAACGTTACGTAAGATGTTTAGAAACATTTAAACACATCCAACAAATTCTGTTTGCTAGATCGTGCGACATTATGAAAAATTACAGTGAAGTCAATTTTTTGCCATCTAAATTAAAAAAAATGACTGATGGAACACTGATGAAATACATGAGCGGTGGCGAATACGAGCACCAGAGTTTGCGCCTGTTTGTAGATTTCCAATGCTTTTTAAAAAAGTATATATTTTGGGATTGCAACGTTACTGTCTTTGATGAACCAGGTACAGCAATGAGTACAAACGCTCTACAACAGTTCGTGGATGGATTAGAAAGGGATAGATGTAATTTGGTTATAACACACAAGCCAATAAAATGCTCTATTGAGGTACATTTACCCTAAATATTTATCACGCATATCGATAACTATTTGTTGAGTTTCTCCTTCATTTTTTTCGTAGGCATCTGAGTGTAATTTTTCCATTAATAATTTGTAAACTTTTAATTTCTCATCACTATTGCGTAATTCTACAACAAATTGTGTTCGTTTTTCGTTCCATTCACGCTGTATTTCATTCGATATTTTTTGCCATTCCGCCTCTATATCCAACCCTTTCTCTTCTTCTTCAAGATACAGTTTTTTTATTTCCGTGTGGTTTCCATCTCCATATTCACTCAGAGTTAGGTTCATAATTGATGAACAAAGTTCGGGGGTATTCAAGCAATTTTCTTGCAACTTGGTTTTAAAAAAGGTTTCAAAAGCATGTTCCTTGTATGTTTTACAACCCTGTGCTTCCCACAACTCATTTCTAAAAGAGTAAAGCATAGATGGAATTCCTGCTTCTTCAACTTCTGGCCTACCGTCGCAAAACTCTGGTGCGTGGTCACAATTGATATGCCAAAAATTAATGTTTTTATCGTCTTTAAATTTATCTGCTACTATTAAATAGTTTCCTAAGATAGGTTCTGATTCATAGTTGTAAAATAAGACGACACCATCCTTTCCAAACGTTTGCTCGTCGAAGCTACCGTTTTCAAGCGGAATAGATACAGTGGCATTCTGTGCAGATGCGATATATAAATTTAACAAGAATAAATAAAAAAATCTCATGTTGAAAGTATCAACTTCTCTATATATAGTATCTGTAAAAGGAAGGTATAAATGAGTGGATTATTCAACGTAAATGAAAAGCTTTTTAGCACTAAGCGGCGGCGGAGATAGAGGGTGTGTTCTAGTTGGTATTTTAGACGAGTTACATGAAATGAAAGGTGAGCTGGAAATTAGGTGGGACGAATGCGCAGGTATTTCAGCTGGAGCGTTGACCGCCGGTATGGTCGCACAAACAACGCCACCAACATTTTCCAAAATGATTAAAGAGTTGAAGGATATTTTCCTTACCGGTGGGTTCCACGTTGTTGATTCCTGGGTGTACGGTGGTCAAATAATAAATATGCTAGATGCCCTTATGTTTCACGATAGCGTATTCCAAAATACCGCTATGTCGAACTTAATTGACAAACATTTTAATACAAGTAATGTAAAGCGTCCCTTTAGCGTTGGAGCTTACAACAAAACCTTGTGTAGGTATGAATCATTTGCTTCAAAGGATGAAAATGATATGAAAACGGCTATGCTAGCTTCTGCTGCCGTGCCAGTAATTTTACCGAATGTTAAAATCGATGGCTATCAGTACGAAGACGGTGGTATGCGTCACATGTTTCCTATAAGGGAGATTGAAGATTGGGTAAAGAAAACGCAAGGAAAGAAACACGTTGATGTTCTTATGTGTTTCCCTGTTAACAATTACAAAGTTTTCATGAAAATGTGTGTGCCCACCACCGGTTACCCCATTATTAACAGTGCTGTGAGATCGATGTCTGACGTTATGTTACAAACAATGGAGAATGATTTGAGCAGACTAGGGAAATTGGTAAATAAAACATACGAGGAAATTACACATGACAACTGTAGTGAATTTGTATTCAACGATTTAACTGTTAGAATACTGTCGCCGGCGGATGGCGACTATACTTCATTCATACACATGAATCCAAAGTCATCGATGAAATTATTTGAGAGCGGAGCGAGAGCAGTAAGGGACTATTTAACTCCTAAATTTAAATACTAAATGAATAAAATATTACAAACACAACCAAAGTCTACATTTAAAATAAAAGATATAGATTTAACGTATGAACAAATACAGGCAGCAATAGCAGAAAAGAATACAAATCGCTTTCTACAAGGTATCGTTTCAACTTGTAAGGCAAACCCTTCAACAGTTGTTATCATGGTTTACAAGGCTTTTTCAGATTCTGTATTGATGGTATTTGGAGAGAAACCCACGGCAGTGATAATAGAGGGAGATAAGGTAAGAAAAAATTTGGAAGCAACAAGTCAAAAAGGATATTTATATATATTTACACATACAATATAATGGCAGCTTTCTTATTTTACGGAGGGAGTAGTGTAGCGGCTTATTTTGTAGGACGCAATATATTAGGAAGAGCTACCAACAATGCATTAGATTATGTCTTCAATTCAAACGCAAATGACACTATTAAAGACATACACATGGTAAAGAGCATCAGTGGAATGTTAAAGACGTACAGAGGCATGAAATCAGACCACCCAGCGTACGAAGCTATGATGGCAGTACGAGATGGCTTAAATAAATTGAAAGGCGCAATTGATCAGGCAGAAATTAAGAAAGAAGCACACAGACAGGGTTACGTATCTCGATTTAGAACATACGATGCTGGTTACGATAATAAAAAAATAGATGTACTATGCGAAGACTTAATGAAACGGTTAGAATTATTTACCAATTTGCTTCAACTCAAGGAAGAGTATTGATGCTTCTGTTTAAGAACATCCAAACAACGAAGCTAATCAAAACAATCAACGTGCACAAGGAAGAACAACAGGTACTTAATTGTGTTATCCAGCTGAATACAGTCATATTGCCAGAGTCACTGCCAACCACATCTAAATATTCGTTGGGATCTGGTTGATATATAACTGGCTGTACAGGCTGTATGGGGAAGGTTTTTTGACCTAGTACACTACTGTCATACAACGGTTGTTCAACAACGCGTGAAGGAGCAATCGGTACTTGTGGTATTTGGTTGTACTGTGGAGTAATCGAGCGTTCTGCTCTAGATCTGTTATATTTTTGTTTCGATTCCCTCACGCCCATTTGTAAATATGTACATATGCTTTATATAATCTTTTTCATCTTTTAAGCAAGTTTTTTATATATTTTCAGAATAATTTTATTTTGGTTTCCCACCACGACCGTGGCTATAGTATGGATTCAATGATATTACAATAGTGGTATTGGGAAATCAATTTTTACTTTCTCCATATACTACATAAAACTTGCTTTAAACCTATTCAACCTGCTTAAAAACTAGACCAACCTGCTTAAAATCACTTAAAATGCTTCTGTATATAGTAATATATTTGTATGATTGCGTCTGAAATATCATCGGTTTTGGGATGCTTCTTTAATTTTACCAGTTGACTACCACTTAAGAATTGTTCAACTAATTTGATAGCCGCTTTTTTATTCTTACTGTGTTTGCCTTTACCGCTCTTGAAATGGTTGTGCACTGCTAATGGTGATATCTTTACGGCCTTCTTGTAAAAAAAACATCTAAAGCTGGTTTGTATTACTTTCATCTTCGATTGCATCTGATTTTCAAGTAATAATTTATCCATATTCTTGAATATTTCAGGATGAGCCTGAATAAAGTTGTAGGTCATGAGGCTATAATCAGTACGCTCTTTTTTCTTTGATACGTAATCAAATAGACAGTAGCAGTTGAAGTGAGTTAAGGTACCATTTTTGTATACAGCTAAGCCGAGATTCCTTGTTCCAATATCGATACTGACGATTTTCATCTTGTTTTGGAGTATAAATGTGTCTTATATACTCAATAAATGAAGCTGTGTAATAGGTGCACTAGGCACCATGATACTAAGTATAAGAGGTGTGAGGTATGTCGTGAGAATGTTCGACGTGCCCACAAGAAACGTAAACGGAAGGCAGCGCAGTTGGATATACCAGAGGGAATGCGTTTATGTAAACACTGTTCCCACTTCAAAGCCATCGATGATTTTACATCCAATGTATACCGTCGAGAAAAGTTGACAACAAACTGTAAATCTTGTCGTGAGATTACCTCAAAATCAAACAAGAATCTAACTACAAAATCAGGTGCATGTCGTGCGTTTTGGATAGAATGGAAGAAACAGCAGAGATGTGTGGAATGTGGGTTAAAGGATTGGCGGGTGATGGAAGCCGATCATGTAGGTAAAAAGGTATTTAAAGTAAGTCATCATCACTATTGGGCTAGTCATGGTGGGGTGGAAGCGATGAAAAAAGAATTGAAACAGTGCAAACCGAGATGCAGATGCTGTCATCGTGTCATTACCAAAAAACGTTACGATTTTAAGCGTGAATTAGAAGGGAGGAAACAACAGTCAAGTCATAAGCGTCGTCGTGATCAAATCAATCTGATTAAGTTGAAGATTGGAGCATGCGTTGTATGTGATCGAAAAGTAAACAAAGAGACATGTGTAGCATTCGATTTTGATCATAAAGATGAATCAACTAAGGTGATAGATATATCAAAGAGTGTTTACAAACCCAAAGCCGTCTTTCAACGTCACATGCGTGAAGAAATACCAAAATGTACATTAAAGTGCTCGAATTGTCACCACATAAAAACTCAATATTCACGCCTTTAGTACTGCCATTCAGGTCACTATATATATGACATTATAACCTAGAAAATCATGATCACTGTTACAAAAGAACATCCATCTGAAGAAAGAGAGATATTTGATCTGGATCGGTCGAATCGGAAGAAGGATTGTAAACCGCCTCGAAAAATAAGAGTTCGGCTGTTCGATTTGGTTGCAGAATGTTTACGCGGTAGGGGGTATGTTGAAATGGTAATACCAGAGGAAGAGGATGCATTTGTAGATACAGAGAGTGATTTTGGTACAATTAATATTAACGAAGAGGATATTTAATTAATTTTTCCATCTTAATTTACACTTTACACAGCGGTAGAACGTAGTAGTTGCTTCGTCCATACCCCTAGTTTGTAACTCTTGCTTTGTTACCTTTTTACTGCCACACTTACGACAATTTACCTCCCCTTCAACGACATATTGATCTTCTTCATTCTCTATAATTTTATCAATAGTTATATCTTTTGCCAATATTTTATAGGCGTCTGCAACAGTAAGTTCCTTATGCTGAAGAAGTAATCTAATAAGCCTAGGATGAACCGATTTTCCATAGCGCCATATCGTAGTCTCTAGCTTCTTAGCGTTCACAACATCAATTTTTCTACCTTTAGATAGAATGGTGATAGCACTCTTACGGTATTTCATACTAAACACCCTTTTTTAATAGAATATTCTGCGAGTATTTATACGTCATAAAACCTGCTAAAAATATTTTAAAAAAAAATCCACTAATGCTAACTTCATGCTAGCAACTTTCCAGTTCCTGGAGGATTATATTACTTAGCGTCTATCTTAACACACACACCTTCAGT
>Ga0257127_1000590_pt1 | contig 31105 bp, 19 predicted proteins | sample SI060_135mmetaG_FD_190152 | JGI IMG/M metagenome (GOLD analysis project Ga0257127, IMG submission 190152) | Marine microbial communities from Saanich Inlet, British Columbia, Canada - SI060_135m | ecosystem: Environmental > Aquatic > Marine > Inlet | place: Canada: British Columbia | collected... | reverse complement strand
AATACTAACTCCTCGCTTGGATTGCCAAACCTCCCCATAATCACTAACACTTTCATTATTTATCGCATAAACAACATCCCCTTTTTTAAATCCTTGCGCACCGAACAAACCAACCAGCAGCACGGAAGAGATAATAATCCCTGACTTGATGTTGGGGGGAGCATTGTAGTACTCCAACATGGGTTTTCCTGTACCGTGGCTGTAGGTGAAGCCTAGTTTTGGCATGTGTAGGACACGTGGTGGTACTACGACTTTTCCCATCATTTGCTCGACGGACATGTTGTCGCCCTGTTTCTGATCTTTTTTACATGCCATATTATTGACACATGGGTCACAGTAATAATATTTAAATCCATGCTTTCTCATACTTTGTACTTCTTCGATTTCATTCTCATGCAAATGTTCAAAGACTCTTTTGAAGAGTGCGTGTCCACCTGGATTGTTATCAACGTGTTTCATGAACCAGTCTGAAATGGTTACAGGTGCCACAACTCCATCCTTTGTACGTTTGAAGCCTCCAACATTATGTTGATTCCAATTTGATACAACTCGTTTATAATCTACGTCTGCATCGACTTCATCCATCAATGAACTAACTTGTTTGGCTTGTTGAATTTTTGCGCTGTCCAGTCCCAACTTCATCAATTGTTTTTGGAATAGAATCCTTGCTAACGCCTGGTGAATAACATTTATGTTCTCCTTATTATCCATCATAAGTGGCAAAGTGCGTTTGATACGGTTGGAAGGAATGATCATATTTATTTCTTCAACTCCTTTACTAACAAGTTTCATACTGTTAATGCCTAGCACTTCTCCTTTTTCATTGACACATGGTCCTCCGCTATTACCTGAATTAATTGTCGCCGTGGTCACGATGTACACCTGATTTCTAGTGTGTTTCAATCCACTAACAATACCCTGTGTTGTCATTTGATACTCCGTGCCTAGTGGGTAACCCCGAGCAAAAATTGGCGGCCTGACAGGGCTCGTGTATTTTTTTGGATGGACACTATCGGAGTCAGCTAGTTTCAACGTAGGAATTTCTTCAGTGCCATAGCGCTGTGAAAGAATCGCCTTTACTTGTTTAATTTGGGCAGGCTTCAACTCGAGCACTGCAATGTCTAGATCTGAGCTAATACCTTTCACGTAGGCACGAATGTCTGTGTTATGAGCAGCAGGTAGTCGTATAAAAATATCCTGTGCATTTCTGACTACGTGCGCGTTGGTCAAAATTGTCCCTTCAGGAACATTCATTTGCTGTGTGCATGGAAACCATCCAGAACCGGCACACATACCGGAGAAAGCAGTAACGTTTGGTGATTGACATATAATTTGAAAGACACTATTTTGATCACTCATTTTAGGGTTAGAGTTAGGGCATTTATAATATAAAAGATTAAATATGACAACCTTATTTTAACGACTCTCTGAATCTGTACCAATCCTTTTTTTTATACAACCGCTTCCCAACGTATAATTGACTGTCGGTGGAGTAGGCAGTGTAATAATTATGGTTTCTGTATAATCTGTCTTCCACCAACGTTATCTGATTAACTCCAGTCGCGTCTTCAAAGTAATATTTTTCATATTGGTTTAACTTCTCACATACTTTAAATTCCATAGGTCCATGCTTATGGTCTTGACACGTGTTCATTTTTAATACCGTGACACTGTGAGCCGCTATGATGAGGATGTAGATAATAAGCAGCTTCAACATTTACTGTAAAAAACTCTACATATATAGTTATTGTAATTTCATATCTTTAAATTTACTAAACAGGATTGCACATCGTGCGACGAAGAGATTCTTGTTCATGTAACACTGTGTCTTTTTCTGATGACAGAAGAAATGTCCTTTACTGGTCAAAATCTCTTTGTAATCACTATGAATTTTTGTTTCTGAAACAATAAGAATATTGTCCAGCTCATCCACGTAAGCCTCGTAATCAAAGCTAGTCTTTGCCAACTTCCATGAATGTTCAACACATGGACGAATTGATACTTCTCCATACTTTCCTAATAAGATAACATGACTCGTAATATGGTCAATAGTGAATTTTGTTTGTTGATCAATTGTGTTTTTGTCGTGGGTGCTGTGAGATATATTGAGGTTAGTATTGACCGTAGCATTATCTACCGCATTTTCCTTTTTCTTACTTTCTATATTGTCTTCGTCTTCAACGGTTTCTCTGTAGTTTTCAACATATTGTATACATGGATCGTGCATTGGATTATAACCGTTCTCTTTATAAAACTTTCCATCTTCGTAAGTTCTATTATAGTGACATGCAGCATTAAACATTTCAAAATATAATGGGTCGCTCTGTGCACCAATAGAAACATATATTGGACGAAATACATCTAGTATGTCATTAGGACGTTCTTCTTCAAACCATTGGTGACTTTGAACTCTCTCATAGTCCACCGTGACATCCACCAAATCAGTGCTAGATCTGTTTGGCACGTTAAAGAAAGTATACGTTCCATTGAACCACTTGGTAACATGAAATTTTTGCCTCCGTGCCTTAATAAGTGATAAAGATAAAGATAAACATACTAATAGTATGATTTTATTCATTTTGTAATATTATTGAGCTTTTTATATGTATTTATTATAAATCCCATAAATTTGGATGTCTATCAAATTGCATTTGTCCGTTAATCTGCTGATCTGAATCAAATAGAATGCACCCATGGGCTAATGTAGTTTCCAAATTGAATACGCCATGCAAGGCAGTAGAAGGTATGTACGCAATATCATTTTCTTCAGTTATACAGGTTTTCACTCTGGGATGATTGATTAAGTCTTCAATATGTGAAGCTGGAGTTTCCATCTTTCCAACCCCTATTTCTTCTAACACGGACATATCCTCTGGTATCAACCACAACTTTCTACCTTTAGTCACTTGAGTAAATATGTCATTATGTCTGTGAAAGTTTACCGATTGGCCTTTTGCAGCCAGAAAATAATCCCACGTGGTTTGTCTTATTTGTCCTATTTCACCTGCAAATGAACAATTATGCAATTCATGCATTTCGTCTGGCAACACTGGATGTGTAGTGTTGAACCTCATAAATGGCATTCTAGTATCTAACTCTTCTCTGTTAAGAATTTCCCATAGACTCATATTTTCGTATTTTAAAACATGTTCATTGATAAATGTACTGAATGATTCTTTTACATAGTCCATTGGTGCAAACCGTGGTTGCATAGACATAAACGGATGATCCTTTAATGCATTTTTTAAATTCTTAATAGAGTAGGCTTTGTTGAATGCTGTGTTGTAAGAGCGATTGCGTAAAATGTACGACTCGTGGTGTAGCTGTGGCTTCTCAAATTCTACGAAATTGCATGGGATATCGTCACTAAATCCGTTTTTGGTTAATGTTATATTTACTTTTGTATTATTGGCTTCACGAACAATTTTTCCAATCTTCATTGGAAGACGGGGCTGTTCCTTCTGCTTTTTTGGCTTTGACATAAAAGGATATTTTTGTTGTTGTGTTTCTGTAGGTTGGTTACAGGACTCTGTTGATAATTGTGATGACGGTTTACCACGTCTCTCCAACGCATTCATATTTTTAGGTTTTATACAGGCGCTGTTAAGACTGTTCTCTAAATTAAATGTGCCGTGAGCAACACTATCTGGAATGTAAATAACGTCGTTTCTATCAGCGATGCAGTGTTCCACTGTTCTACTAGAAATCAATTGTTCAATGTGTTTAGCTGGCGTTTGTTGAGGACTCATTCCTATTTGTTTCAGAACGATCATACGTTTAGGAAAGAGCCACATTGTTTTACCAAAACTTGTTTGAATATATTGTTCTGGATTCATAATGAAGTTGAAACCTTGTCCCTTTGCCCCCAAAAAGAAGTAAGATTGCATATCACCGTCGCAATCAAAATGGTCCAAAATCGATTTTGGTATAATGCTGAGCGTTTCACTGAATGATGTTGAAATGACTCTAGTGTCTAGAGGATCTTGTTTCAAAATATCGGAGAGCGACATATTTTCATATTTCAGAAAATGCTCCCTAAATATTGTTTTGAATGCTTCTTTTTTGTGCTGTCGCGGCTGATCAAACGGTTCATAAGTCGTCACTGTTTCATTCTCCAACGCACTCATCAATGCGTTTGGTGTAATCATAGAATTGAACGTTGTATGATATGAAGTATAGTTACGAACGATGTACGCATAATCTTTCTGTACCAACTCATACTCTTCTGGAAGATCACAGTGTACATTAAATTGTACCGCCGATATAGTTGAAATAAGTAAGGGTAATAAAATTAGAAATTTCATCTTTATTATATAATTTAATCTATTTATAGTTAACAATCGGCCCAGTTCCAGTAATGATTGAAATTCTGGTAGTTGAAGCAGTGACCTTGACTCTTTGGACAGTAAGATGCGCAATTCGTTTGTGTACCCGCATCGGTACCGTCGGATTTGCAGCAACCCCAGAAGCAGTATTGAGCAGCACCACAGTCATTATAATTGACGCCACCGCCAGTACACCATCTTCCTTGCCATTCATACCACCATGCAAACTTATATTCACATCCACACCCAACGCAAACTTCAGCATATTTACAACAGCCCCCGCTAATGCCGGCCGGACATAATGGAGTTGACGTAAACATGTATTGTCCACTAGTCCACTGTGTTGAGGATGAACAACTTACTGCATATTGGGCACAACTGTCCCATACCGTACCACACGGTCCTCCATCATTGTAACAATATTTTGCAATACAGCTCTGTGTGCATTCAGATTTAACATCGTAAAGACTATAGTCTAAGAAAGATCCACATGTACCGCTGCTGACGCCTCTATTTCTATAGCAAGCGCACGTTTGACCGTAACAGGCAGTTGTGCCTTCTTTCGCCTGACATCCAGCGGTGCACCCAGTGTTTCCAGTTCCAGTATTATAATGACCGTCGGGACAGGCTGGACAATTCCCTCCGGTCCCAGTGCCACTCGCAAATCTTCCAGCAGCACAGTTCTCACATCCCCCTCCAGTGCCTGTACTGTATTTTCCCACTCCACACGCCACACAGTGGGACGAAGCAGTTTGCGCTCTGTTAGGATCCCCATTTTTTCCAGCACTACAGGGTGTACATATCGTCTGTCCCAATTGGGCTGCATATTTGTGAACTGGACAGGCAATACAGCTGCTTTGCTTTACGCTAGGTTGAAATTGTCCCTTTGGACAGGCTTCACAACTTGTCATTTGATTGTTTGGTGCTTTTCTTCCAACAGCACATTCTTTACACACTGATAGTTCTCGTACATCCGCATGTGTACCAGGGCCGCATGGTTCACATTTATCTTTACCAGCTTGGCCTTGATATTTCCCCAATTCACATTTAGTACATGTTGTTGTTCCAACGTTAGGAGCATATTCACCAGCATCGCATATTTTACAGGATGTTTGGTAGTTGTTCAACGGTTGTTCGTAACCCTTTGCGCAATCGGTACATACTCCGGTAGTAGTAGACACGTATTCGCCCAAATTACACTGTACGCATGAGTCTCTGTTTGCAACATGACCATACAATCCCGAATACGGGGAATCAACGCCACACGTTTTACATGCTGTCATTCCTGGTACATGAGCAAACTTTTGAATGGCACAATTATCGCACGACGTTTTCCCTGTGGTTGAAGTGAATTTACCGACGCCGCAGTCCACACAATCCGTACCAGCCACACCGTTCGCTTTACCAGCTGGACAGAACCTACAAACAGCGTCCGATGTGCCTGGTGTTTCAATTTGACCATTGGTATCTTTACCAGCAGGGCAACTTATGCATGGTTGTTCAACCGACCCCGGATGCTTCTGTGGAGAAAATTGTCCATTTGGGCACTGCAAACACAAACCACCTAATTCGTATTTACCAGCGGGGCAATCGTCACATCCGGTACCAGCCGCATTCTGTTTGGTTCCAGGTTCACACACTTCACATAAACCCGCTTCCCATGACCCTATGGGGCCTCCAAATTTGCCAGATGGACAATTCTCACAGTTCGGGTGCTTGTCTGTCTTTGCGAGACCTAGACCTCCACCGTGTTGGAGACAAAATTTCAACTCTGTCCAACCATTACAATTTCCTGTACCAGCACAGGTATTGAAGTACATTTTGCTGTTCCACAGCCAGCATCCAGGTGGGTAACCACAACTGTAATACGTGTCTCCAGCCCACTCATGACCGTGCCAATCCGCGTACGTTCTACATTCTTCTTTACTGATAGAGTTTGCATTATAACCAGAGTAAGTTTTTACCCATCCAACATTACCTGTTGTGCTCTGAAATTTTCCAGGCTGGCACTTCTCACATACATTCCATTCACCTTCGGTAATAACGTCGTAAGTCCAGTAAGTCGATGATGAAGACACTCCACCAGTTGCTTGAGATGCGTCATTGCAGTAGCACGCTCCAGTGTCTTCAATATCAAATGATTTAGCGATGAAATCCCATGTGCCGGATATTGGTGAACGTTGGTTCAAGCATGCCTCAAAGCAGCGTTCTAACTGATCTTCGGGTGCACCAGGGTTATCAGAACTACCACTGTACACCTGTACTTGTGATCCACCAGTGGCTCCAGATCTACCATTTCCATAACTAACCCGGTCAGGAACTGTAAGACCGTACCTGCCTTTTGGACACGTGAAAGCCTGTTGGTGGATCACCATAGCCAAATTAGCATCCTGTGAGTATGGTACGTACTCTCCCAACGCTGGTAGTTTAAATTCAGCATTCGCCGAATCGTAATAAAATTGTTTGTGGTATTCACGTGTATTCAAGTAATTTTCAAAATCCGTTGGATGACAACCAACCATGGTCTCGTCCTCATGGTAACAATAGTTCATATCGTACGTAATTTTCTCTGCATTAAATGACAATTTCTCTTCTCCATCGTTACGTATAAAGCACTTCAACGTGCCTGCACATTGATCATCGTTCTCACAGTGCCCTTCGCCAGTATGACACGGGCTAGATACCGAGCAGACAATCCTTCTAATAGCAAACGTTTGACCAGCAAAAACACCTAAGAATGGCGACCCGTAAGTTTCGCCCACAATGTAGGTGGCATCCTGGCCGTAAATCTTAGGCGGGTTGAAGAATAAGTTAACAGTAGACCCTGACGGACACATACCGTTACCGTTGGTAGGCAACATGCATCCATAATCGGTACTTTCCGCTGTCATACTGTCCGTAGAGTATGGAATATTAATCGACTCATCGCACGCACACGCTCGCCCTAGCCATCTATTCTTTGTGACAGAATTCATCTTACAGTCACATGCCAATTCCAATTTACCTGGCACTGGTTGGCATGTACCACGGGTTGGACCAGAGCACACTTTGTATAGTGCGTCGGGGCTCATCCAATCTTCATGACTAATACCAGGGCACGTCTTACAGTAGTACGCTGCATCTAATTCGTTCGTGGTACTGGAGTCATATGTCAAACTTAGTCGAATGGCATTGACATCGGACTGAGATTTACCCTGCCAGGTAGTCTTATCTGCCACCATAAAACCAGTTGGACAACACTGATGCTCCCACAGTGCACCAGCACCAGCTGGGCATACACAGGCACTACTGGTGGATTCGCTAGGTACACCAGCACAGCCACCACCTAACAAGCATTTAGAGCATACAGTTCTACAATTCTTACCAGTCCAACCTTCCTCACATGTGGTACAACTAGGATCAATATCTTCGGTAGCAAAGTGATTGCACGTATCAAATCCCTCGGAGCGGATACTCAATATGTCTTTACAATCTTTTGCGACTGGCAATCCCTCCAATGCATTGTAAAGCTCCAATCGTTTAAAGTTGTAAAACCTTGAAAATCCACTGATCGCTTGTTTCTCCCAATATTTACCGTACAAAGTGTAGGAACCGCCCACAAATCCCATCGCCAAAAATACATCTGGGGAAACCGCTTCGACGGAGATGTATTTTCGGTAGACACCAAAGCAAAAGCCACCTCTATCAATATTGTCTAGATCATTGAATCGATTGCATGCGTTCTGAGCATCGAATCTCGACGGGTAATTGATGGTGTATGGTACTGGCGTGAAGTAGTAGTATCCAACAATACTCCCGTCTCCTGCTAGCCCCCCAGTAGTTGGATATGTAGAATATATCTCTGCTTCTGGCTGACGCTCCGCATACTGATTGTCCTGTCCACACACACAGTTTGCCTGTTGAAACAACCGTTCTCCATTCTCAGCGTTGACTTCTGATCCAAACAAACAGGCTCCATTCCCACCACACATGCTCTGTAAATTATCACCATCAAAACCAGGGCAAATCTGCCTACATTGTGAATTACCAAATCCAACGTTGCAGGTATCGCAAGTGAACCCAGCCCATTGGCCGTATATGAAGTCAGAGAAGCATGTACACAACGCACATCGCGCTGTATTGTTTCCAGTGACTTGACATTGAACTGGCAACTGTTTCTCTTGTGTAGTCCCCTTGTCTAAAAAGAAGGTAGCATCAAATCTAGGATTGTATGAAAATTCCACACATTTACCAGCAAATGCAGACCATATCTGGCCACCGGTACAGTTTGCTGTCAAGATGTTGATGGTACGAATAACTGGAGCCTGAGTCTTATCGTCAAATCTAGCACCATTTTCACTCATACATAAAGTTGGAGGCAATTTCGTCATGTGTGTAAATACCCGACCATCTTCGGGGCTCTGTAATTGATATATCTCATCTGTCCCAGTGGATAGCTCCGTGCATCCATCGTACATGTAACATACATTACTTTCCACTGTATAAAATGCGCACTGGCCGGTGACACGACATACCTCTGCGCAACTGTTCAGATCAACGTCTTTGTTGACTGGAGTAAATGGCGTGAAAAAGACTGAACGTTTTTTGACGCACATAGACTGAGAATATACTCCGCATGGTTGGGATGATTCCGTGTTAGTGTTGTAGTATATGGTAGTTCCCTGTGCATAGCATCCTCCAGGGTTCCCCGTCGTATCAGCTAAAGTCAGTGCGACACCCTTAATAGCGGCGTACCGTGCACAATCTTCTTGTGATGCAGACCCATCTGGTGTGCCAAAGTCTACTTCATAAAATTCATCTCCAATGTCTCTTTTTCGTCTCGTAATCGTTTCGTAGCATATTTTGTTTAAAGAACATTCGTGTGTCGTGCTTTGTTGATTGAAATAGATCTTACCATCGGTAAACAAAAAGCAACCCGTTGGATCTCCACTGTAAAAATCAGTTAAGTATTGTTTTCCTGCCCGTTGTGCGATCAGGCGACATTCTGGCTCTGTAACACTACCTTTGTTTCTATCTGGTTTACCGATGGTCTTTTCATGTATCACCTTGTTTAATTCGCCAGTACATTCAGTCTCGAAACCTACTAATCGATATGCCTCTGTTCTATCTTCAACCAAAGCATTGTTGAATTTGGATACCGCCATGTAGGTACCCGGAGTATCAGGTATCAATGCGTAGTAGCCACCACAGTCTGGGTCGTTGTCACAGATATCAATGATAACACTCTCGTTGGCTGGACCAGCGATGATGTTGGAGACGTACTCTTTTTCACCTCCTAATAAATAATTACCTGTCCATATCAAATCACCCGTCTGGTACCTCCCTACGTTCTCACTGTAGTTGAATCCAATTTGTTTATGATAGATGACTACTGGATCTACTTGTTTAATGTCTTTTTCGATGCACATGTTAGATGTTCCACAACTCACTGAAGTAGCCGCATCATTAAACTTAATATCATCACCACTCTTCAAGCATCCAGTTGGTCTAGCACTGTCGTCAATACGTTCATACGACTTTTCAACGCATCTATTTGGGGATGAACATGCTACACTTGCACACAATACACATTCAGTATTGTATACCACCTTCTGTACTACATTACCGTTCATTATTGTCACACAACCTTTTGCTATCGTATTGTCATCTGCATCCTCGTACATGGAACTACCGTAATTCTCTGCTACGTAGCGTTGGCATTCTTCCCTGGTGACTTCCATGGATGGCAAGCCACTTTGTACTTCAATGTATGGTTGAAGCAGTACCTTATCGGCGTAGAAGTAACACTCGTACTCGCGCATTTGCATGCTGCTGTTGGTAGTTGGTGTACCACTCTCCGTAAAGATAAACCCATCCCATTCGGTCAACGGCTCGTAGCCAAAGGTAATTCCCTCTTTCCCCATGTAATCATGGATACTAATTACCCCTGGTACTTCATCTACCCCTTCACATAGACATCCATTTTCACATGTTACATCTGTTGTCCTGTCGTTGAACATGACGGTGTTGCCATCTAGTATACAACCGGTCGGTTTGGTGTAGTCATCAATCGTGAAGGGGTGTCTGTTCAAATAATATAGGCTTTGGTAATCCTTCCATTTCTTACATGGTTCAACGGATGGTGAGGCGCATAGACTGGTCTCACGTAACATGTAAATCTTTGTCAAATCCAAAAAGCCTATGTCATTGATCACAGAGTAACCTAAACCTACTGATTTGGAAGCGGGTAGTGGACAATCAGGTTGTTCATTTGTTATTCGTGTGGCCGCTACACCATTGATGTAAAATGTCTCGTTAAATTCAGCAAAAATATCCCTGTAAATCTGTACCTGTGACATACCACATGTACCGTGACCAGCGCATATGTTCAAATCACCTTCGTTGAATCCAGGGCATGTAAATTGACATATTTCACCTGTATATCCTATGTCGCACTGGCATTGACTTTCTAAGTTACAGACACCGTGTCCTGAACACACCTCCGTCATATCCTGACGCTCCGGGTGGTAGCCTGGACAGGTTAAGTTACAGTTTTCCCCACGGTATCCAGTCTGATCCAATTTTGATACCATGAATTCACTGTTTTCAATCTTCTCACCACCAAAGATATTAATTTGGAAGCTTGAACCAGTAGCAGCATCGGTACCGCGAATGACCTTAGCGGGATCACATACACAGCTACCAGTGATGGCACATCGACCGTGCCCACTACATGGTATCTTTGTTTCTGATACCTCAGGACATTCCTTCGAACAATCATAATTATAATTAAAACTTGAGTCATGTAAATTTCCCAACAACACCGTGTCGTGGAAATCACACGGTTTTCCAGAGCATTGGTACTGAGAAGGGTCAGCTTTCCAGGAATCGTGCACCGTTGTCCAATTCTCTCCTGTGGTGGAAGTATCTAAATAGTAACGGGTGAATGCCTCACGGCCCTGCATCAAACGAATTCTAAATATATCTTCCTGTGCTTTGTCGTAGTGTTCATTGCCAGGCTGCACATTCAACAGGCTAGTTGGTAACTCATACACTCGTTCCAACTTACGTCGAATATCTCCCTTCCATGTCTCGTATTCCACGTGCTTTTCTATTGTCCATGGTGGTAAGCATTGACACAATCCTCTGGCGGCGTCGCATTGGCCGATCTGTCCACCGCACGTTCGCACATTTATGGTACCTACCATATTGGGATGGACAGTGCATAAATAATAAAAAACACCAGTTTCTGTAAATGTAACCGTGGCTGGAGCGTTGTGTGAAACGTCAGTCCAACCGCCTACAGAGGTGGTAGGAAGTGAAAACCATGATCCAGTGTAACATTCTGTACAATCAGAGGTGGAAACAACACGCAATGGATGACCAGAAGTCGTCCTTTCAAAGGTTATTGGTGTATTTGAACAAACCGTTATTTCTGGATCGTCTTCATTGTCGTAAACAAAGTGATTTGTACCACTAGCCGAAAATTGTAGTGTTTCTGGTGCGGCTACGTAAGAATATGTAGTGTTCACACATGCAGCGCATGGTTGATCACAATTCGAAGTACCTTCTGAAGCAAAGCATTCGCATTCCCCTATCAATTCTATGAGTTCGTTAGGAAACGGTCCCTGTGCCAGTTGCTCTTCTTGTTCTTTGGTGTATCTACATATTCCGACGCCACTGTCAATACCACAGGGGCTACCATCGGCCGCTATGTTACAGAATAAGTCGCATGAATCTCCAGTCATGCCCACTTGTTTGGAACAGTCACATTCAACTGCTGAACAAATACCTGGATGTGTATTTTTTGCTACATCGTTACACCAATTCAGCCAGTTTACATTGTTACATCCTGATACAGACAAAGGTATTTCGCTATTTGAGGAGAAGATAGTATCTCGTACAGCACATTGGTCATAGTTGATGAAGTGCTCGTAGCATGATGGATCGCAATAAGTCTTCATATCGGAGGTGACAAAAGCATCGTCAATTGCAGTACACTGTGTCTGCCAATTGACACGTAAATTAGATAAGACACATGCCTTTGTGGTATCGATAGGTCTTATCCATGGATCACATTCCGTTGGATAGTCCTCTAATAAGTTGTAAGTCAATGCACCACACTCAATCGGTTCATTCAGTTCTTCCTTGAATTTACAATATCCTGTCCAATTCAATGCATCCATACCTTGTAAGATTTCGATAGTAGTAGTAATACCAACAAACTTTTTCTGCTCTTTTCTATGCTCGCATACATCAATAATATTGTGTTGAGGCTCCACTGTTGTAGGATAGATGACGTTGGTCAGTAAATCGATACATTTGTCTCTATAGTCTACGTCGAAGTCACATAAGATGTAATTAGAACAAGCAGACACAACAGGCGGGGGAGCTATGGATTTCGAAAAAATAATTTCGTCGTAGTAGGTGTCGGCTGATCCAGGTTCAATATAAATGGCAGATATGTCAGTCACAGCTCCACAACCACTACATAAAAACCCGTCAGTTTTTGTATTTCCATTATAGTGTAATGTTACGGAGCTAGATGTCAAACTGTAGTGAATGGATACCTTGAGGTTCAACCATTCGTTAATATTGTACATGAAATCATCGTTACACGTCGGTTGGTCTACTGGACACGACTGCAATGTATCAATAGCATTCAGTTGTATTTGACCCTGATGTAAAAAGACTCGAAAGATTTCGTGACTTCCACTCTTCACGGAAATAGATGCGGAAGAGCGTATCACACTGTTCGTCTTGACCCAGAAGGAAAATAAGTCACCATCACGTTGATCCTGCTCTAAATAAATGGCGGCTGGTTGTTCATTCTCTTGAATAGCATTTGCTCCAAAATTATCATGAAATAGCACTGCATTACTGCCCTTACAGTATGAAAACCAATTCATATCTCTGGCTGCCTCTAAACACACGTCCCGATTTACTAGCGTAAAATTACCTATACATTTGTAAGTGGAAAAGCTTAGCGGTACCACTTCCAATCCAAATTTACATGTAGCGTTCAATACCCCCAATGTTGAACAGATGGCGTCCCCTTCAAAAGTATGGCACGAGTCTCCGTCGTTACATGCCGATATACCGTTGACATTGCAAGCATCTGTTGGTAGCTGGCACATAGGGAAAATGCTTTCCGCATTCGAGCAGGTTTTTTCTAACAAGTTCTGTACTTGTTGTTCCAACGCATCCGATGGCCGGTCTACACATCCTTCATCGGTCACAAACATTTTGCCTGATGGACAGCTGTTTGGTGTGCATGTCGTACCGGTAAGTGTGGCATCGGCAATACATTGTATGCATGCACCAGCAGCATTAACCTGAGCACAGTTGGGCGATTCCTGTGAGGCGCATGTGCCTCCAATACACACTTCGGACTGACATCCAGCGTCTTTAAAACAAGCTTCTCCTACCACTTGGTTGACGCATCCAACGTTATCTAGCCAGTACGATACTCCTGTACAGGAAGAGTTGTCGTAGATACATTTAGAAATTTGTTTTATGCTTCCTGGCAAACAATCACACGTCCCTTGATTATTACATTTCTCACAGTTTGTAGTATTGGTGCCAGAAGCACAACAAGTGCCTTCGTAACATTCGTTGGAAGCACAGTCGGCGTTATCAACACAGTTTTCACCCATCTGTGATTTCACCGCGAATAAATTTGATAGGGTCACGTTATCTACATCTACTACCTCCTCCACAACGATACATCCTTCGTGTCTGTTATCAATAGCTTCTTCCAATGTAGTATACTGTGTTTGTCGTCCATCACAGTCCACATAAAATGGTTTCCACACAGTATCCAAAGACAATGCCTCTGTTGAACAATTATCAGTATGCTGTATTCTGTTGTTACAGATATATAACTGGTCTGTTCTAATGTGAGACACTTCCACCTCAAACATTTTCAAATAATTGTCACAAAACTGTGTTGCGTCCATATCCAAATTAGAATATTTTATTGTGAATTGTTCAAACGTTTCTGCTATGGTATCGTGAAGTTCAACTGCTGTATCGCCTCTGTACGCTTCAGTGACCTTAAATGGAAACCTCGATTTATCCTTTTCGTAGCAATAATTGAGCTCATGTGTCACTGTGTAGGTAGAAGGACAATCAACATTACTAACCGTTAGTTTTCCCACCATATTCGGATGAGCGTCACATACATAATAATATACACCTGGGTCTGAAAATGATATATCTGAAGGTGATCCATAAGTACTGTCTGTCCATCCTGAAACTGTTGAAGTAGGTAAAGACGTATATGTACCAGTTTCACAACCTGTGCAATCACTGTCTTTGACTACACGTAAGGTATGACCAGCATCAACACGGGTAAATCGGTATTTTTGATTTACACACAATTTAATCTCAGGATCATTTTCCCCGTTGTACACGTAATGATCATTATTCACATGTGAAAAATCTAAAATCGTGGTACCAGCTTCTTCAACATAACTCACACAAGACGGTGAAATATTTTGACTATCTTTAATAAGCGAACAGTATGTCTCCCAGTCACTTTCACATACTGGCAGGGGTTTTTGAGCGGTCTGAATGTCGTTGCACCATCCATGCCAATCCGTTCCATCTAAAAAATTTCGACAAGTGTCGTCTCTCATACATTCCTTTCCCCTCGCTTTGACTGGGCGTTGCAATGCTAGAATATAGTAGCAGTCTTCGTTGGCGAAGTTGGAGGTAGTACACCCAGGCGGCGAATCCGCTTTATGGCAAAATGGACCTTTCTCGGCGCTCCAATCAGAGGATCCACTGAGAATAGCTTGAATCGCAAAGTTTGTTGTACAATCATTATCTGAAGTACATGTGGCATGTCCTCCATTAGGGTCTTGAATTTTATTAATTTCACAGTCTCCAAAGCCGTTGCACACCTCTGACTGTGCCCATGGTGGGGTTTTACAGTTGTACTCACACATTTCACCGTAAAATGTTTTTACCGGAGGATCTTCCAACGTTCCATTCACTTCTCCATTTGCAACTCGAATCCTAAAATCTTTTCTTTCTTCATCGGTATATGCGTCTTGAGGGTTACATTCACATGAGTAAAGTGCTCCGCTATCGCCAACATATTCATACTCAAATTGCATCAATTCTTGTAATTGATTGACCTTACACTCTCCGTGCCCCGAACATGTAAGTCCATTCGAACCTGTACATTGAATATTACATTCAACACCTGTGTAACCGTCTTCGCATAGACATTCCCCGCGTGGACCACATGTTCCATGTCCCGAACACTGAACACAGTCTACTACGCCAGTAGTACATATAGCCGGGAAAGTACCGGAATAAGGAGCATCTGCAATATCGGGTGTACAAAAGTTGGAGCAGCCGTGGTCACTATGAATATCTTCAGGAAACCAACCTGTTTCACAACTTAAACAGAAATTTTCATCGTCTAAATGTTTCTTATTATCGGGACCATGACTACAATGACAAAGAGTCTCTCCGGTTATTCCCCAATCTTCATTACAATCACCCAGGTTGTTACATGTTTGAGTTGAACAGTACAGCTCACATGGAACCTTCACACCATCTGGTAATCCATATTGATCAACTGTTGTTATCTTAGGCACGTACCCAGCAGCACAATCTAAACAATTATCCGACGGTTCGTAATTAGAGAAATGTGTTGTTATTTTTCCATCGTCAAACACTTTTATCTCGCCAAAACACTCACATATTACACGTTCTTGTCTCTTTGCAAAGTCCAGAACAGTACAAGTGCCCCTCCCATAACATCCTATGCCACTTGCTGAGGGGTTACCATCTGAATCACAGTAAAATTGGCAATTTGACCCGTAGTAGTTTTCCTTACATTGACGACAGTGTTCTCCACCCCAATTTCCAATACATTGGCACTGAGCGTTGCCCATACAATTACCGTTTCCACTACAAGTGATAAAGTCAGAACAAGAACAGGCTTCTCCAACCCATGTAACTCCTCCAGCTGGACTGTTACACGCACATACACCCACGTTGTCACATGTACCGTGGCCAGAACATGCCACAATTTCCCCAGGGCATTCAATTTCACATGCATCCCCACGAAATTTCTGATTACAGTTACAGCTAGTAGTAGGGGTACCAGTGTAATTTACTAAGCATTGACCATGGTTAGAGCAAGGCACTCCATTAACTTCCATTCCAGGACAGGGTACACTACAGTCTGTACCTCTCCAACCGTATTCGCAAGCACACGTAGGCACTCCTGCAATCTTCTCGCACACACCGTGCCCACTACATATTTTTCCATTGTCCGCTATGGCACAGGTTTGTGAACAACCACCGTTTGGACCGTTAAAGTAATTTTTCTCACAGTCACAATTACCTGTTGCACCACACAAGCCATGACCAGAGCAATAGTTGCATGTGCCCCCGTTGTCTTGAATGTTTCTACATACCGCAGCATCTGCTGTTAGTGTAGAAGCGAATAAATCCGACTGAACCAGATTAGAGTTGCAAGTTTTATCGCACACCGCGCCGTAAAATCGATTCTGACATGGGCCTTTGCATGACGTCGTATTCTCAGCATAACATAGTTGACATTTGTGACCGAAACGCTTCGTACCAATAGGACATCTACAACCGTACAGTGACCCGGCTTTCGGAGTAGTGCCGCCCACCATACACTGGCCATGTGCGCAATCACATTCACCACAATATTTTCCCGTAAATGGTGTATTCATACAGTTACAGCTGGCAGTAGCTTTGTTGTAACTCGTACCATGTTGACACGGCACTAGCATGTCATCGAGATTGTTTATGACACTCTCTAATCCGAGTGATATTAGCACAATGACTGCCGCTCCAACCAGAGCAATAATTAATAAATTGGGGAGTTTTTGACTCATATTATATTTATCTGGTATTAGGTATTTATAGTAGTATAGAAAGATTTAAATTATTTTTTTAAAACATTTTATAGTTCCGACTTAATAATATTGAGTACAGACACTGGTTCGTCGAAGTTTTCCAATCTGAGATATTAAAGTGCTCTAATTAAACACATATATATACATCGTTGTTTTAATCAAATGGAACTAAATAAAAAAATACAGTATCACCCCACCTTAAAAATAATGTGTAATACATGGCTGAAACAGGATTTGACACATAGAGCGATCCAATTTTTACTGTATGTTGCCGTACTTCATAATGATGCAAGATTAGCAGACTATTGTATTAATAGGGGAGGAGATATAAAAAAAGGACCAGAAAAATGGTACTTACGTTTTTTGGGGAATATGAAATCTCCAGCACTGAAATAGCATTGTACCTGCTTAAAAGTTGTGTGATAGTTCCTGGATTCAAATGTTGTTACTGCTGATGTGTGTATGCTAATTGTTGTGCGTGAGTAAAGTTTTAAGCAACTTATCCGTCTGCTAAAATTATTATTTTTTTTTATTATTTTTTTCACTCTATTATTCCTATATTACGCATACACACACATACCCAGATACACTAACAACAGTTTGGTCGGTATGTGGAACTGTTAATTAAAGTAAATAAAAGAAAGAAAAGAAAACAAAGAAGTAAGTTCATTCAACAAAACGATTATAAAGCATTCAAACAACATTTTATTAACACTTTAGAATAAATTAACACTGTACGATGACCCACAAACTTCAAATTGCAGATTTGGCAAAAGGCGCTGATTCGCATCAGCCAAAGATCCATGCCTATTATATGGCCGCTGCGTTGAAGCAGTTGATGGATGCGTCGGAGGACGAACCGACGATGGAAGAATTTTTACATCTGGCGGAAAAACTAACCAGGCAGCATCCAAAAGGCGTACCGTTGCCTAGCGTAGAAGAAAGCCTTGCCGGAAACCCACATTTTGATCGTGTGGAAAACCTTTCTACCGAAGAAAAACGTGACTTAGAACCGCTACCATTGCGCAGAAAAAGTTCTCTTGAGAAGGAACTTCCGAAACCATCGGTTGCCATGGGAATGAATTATGTGTATCCTGTGGGAGATACTCCCGGCGGTCCTATGTTGCTACCTGGAGATACTATGGTTTGGGTAGAAAAGCGTAGCCATACCCAACGTTTAATGAAAGAAAAGATTCAACAGTTGGAGAAGTTGAAGAAAAAAAAAGAACCACTACCATTGCGCAGAAAAGGTTCTTTTGAAAGGTTCCTTGGGAAGGAGATGCAAAAGTTGCCGAAGAGCAAACCGGTAGCCCATAAACCATTTTGTTCACCCGATTTCGTAAAGGAAGCACTACGGGCTAAACGCAAAGCTCTTATGGCACTCGCTAGGTTGAAGGACGCGAAAATCGAAGCCGAACGTGAAACAGTAAGCGCTTCACCAACTACTGACATTTATGCGGCAGTAAGGGCAAAGAAAATCCGGGAAGAACAAGAGGAGAGAAAGTTCCAGGTTCAAAATCCACACAATGGATTAGCAACCCGTGTGCGTGTTACAAGCACAAAGAAACCGAACAAAAAGCGTCGTAGACGTTAGATTGAAGTTCCTCTGACTATATAAACTAGCTGTGAAATAATAAATGCTACGCGTTACTATATTTTCTACTCTCATTGTACTAGCTTCGGCTATCTATGAACTGAATCCAGATGCAACCGTTACAATTATCCCAATACGTGTTGATAAGAATCTTACAATCATTGATAATTTTTTTCAAGATATAGACGCCGTTTTAAATGTTGAAAGACAAAAGCTACCTAAGCCGGATCACAACTATTATCCGGGTCATCGATATGAACTTTTAAAACGGCCAGATAATCCATATTTTGAGGGAAAAAGATGTGGATTTAGTGAGATTACGACGACACCAGAAGAAATGCAGGAACCACAAAAAATACCGCATTGTGATGGTAGAAATTGGAGAGTTTTACTTGTCTATTTGCAGGATCGACCTTTTGATGGCACCGCACTGTATATGCACCGTGCGTCTCGCGGCCTTGTATGTACGGGCGGCGACTCACTTTTACGGGATGAGTTGAAGTTTATAAACAATACGGATCGGTACATGAATGGTTCAAATGATAGATGGGAAATGATTTACAAAGCAACAATGAAAAAAAATAGAGCAGTAATATATGATGGTGATCTTTATCACTCAGCTGATATGGAAAAATTCGTTGAAGGTAGAATGACGTTTGGATGTTTTGAACCTATACCAGATCCAGTTCATTGGACATTTGATGTATTTACTTAAAAACTACTGTTTAAATTAAATGAATTATTTTCCTCTCCCACCCCTGCCAGACTGTACTCACTGACCCTACGCTCAAAGAAATTGGTCTTCCCTTCCAAACTAATCATTTGCATGAAGTTGAACAACTGTGGTAACTTACTGTTGTAAATGTTTGCATACCCAAGGGCTCGCATCAAGTTGTCCGCAACGAATTCTACATACTGGCACATCAATTCCGCATTCATCCCGCGTATTTGTTTGTCTGGTAAAATTTCTCTCACAAAATCCTGCTCCAACCCCACCGCCGACTTAACAATAGCTTCAACCTCCTCCTGTGGTAATTTTGGGAAATGCTTGTACAGATCAACTGCAAAATCTCTATGCAACCCTTCATCACGACTTATAAATTCATTGGATAAAAATAGGCCCGGCATCTGACAATCGCCTCGATTCTTGAAGAAAAAAATTGCACAAAAGCTGGAGGAAAACATGATCCCTTCTACACACGCAAAGCTTATCAATCGTTTGCTAAAGTCCGTTAATTTGTCTTCTGTATCGTTTCGTTTCATTTTAGACAATGCCCAGTCAGCTTTTGCTTTTGTTGAAGCATGATTTTCAATAGCTTGAAACAATTGATTGCGTTGTTTCTCAGTAGGAGCAAACTTCTGGATCAACAATGCATATTGCTGGCCGTGTATCGTCTCGATTGCATTCTGAATTGTGAAAAAACTACGTGCCTCCGATGCCATACATTCTGCCTGAAAGTTCAACATGATATTTTCCACAACTAGACCATCGCTGGCGGCAAAAAAGCCCAGAATTTGCAACAAAAATTGTTTTTCAGATTCATTTAAATTGTTCCATCCATCTAAATCCGATTCCAAATCTACTTCATTTGTGTTCCAGAACACTGCTAACTGCTTCTCATATCTGTTCCATAAGTCAGAATGTTTAATAGGGAAGATGACAAATCTACTAGAATCGTCATTTAAAATATGACTCATTTTATTATAAAAAAAGTTAATTTATATAGCTTCGTAAAATAAAATATAAGGAACTCTTGTTGAAGCAGGCAAATCTTGTATATTGTTGATACTGTTGTCATTGCAGACTACCCACATATCATCCTTTCGAAGACAAGTACTGGTATAATGGCCGGCGTAGACCGTCCCAGAATGATTACAGAGACATGTTAATTTGTACGTTTTGTTGTTGATGGCAATATTTTTCTCTATCTTTAGTGCCGTATTTATTTTGTTTACTCCATTAAAACGTTTTAAATGCAGTACTACTAATGTTGGACACTCTTTTATGGTTAAAATTTTTTTAGAGGGCTGTCTACGCTTGCACTTTTCACAGTCTATCGGATCTTTAAGTTCTTCGTAACTTTGGTAGTTATCTAACATCGACGAAACACTTTGTTTATCTAAAGTAGCGTCCATCTCCAACGATAGGGATATAAATGGGTGGCAACTGACCGAATGGTTTCCACATAAATTGCACGTGACAGTGGATTCTAAGTTTCCTTTGAATGGATTGTTTATCTTTGGAAATTTTGTAACCGGGAAGGTTTCAAAAAAAGTGTCAATAACGTACAGATATAATTCATGTGCATCGCATTGTCTCAGTAAACGAAATTGACTGCTGCACACGGACAGACTCTGTATAAAGATGTGAAGGTCTCTGGGATCAGCGTCTGCATATAGGAGTTCTACAAAACTCTCCATTAACTGCTCCTTTTTGTTATTGTCCTTTGCGTTAACTCTATGATCACGTAACATGAACACCAAAGGTTTTGAATATCGTAAACATTGAAGAACGGAATTAATGTAGCATGTGTTCCCGAAATTAGGCAACCCTAACTTTAATCTACTCATAATTTATTCTTAATTGTAAATATTAATACTTATATATGAACTTTTTTACTCTCACTTTGAGCATATTGATACAATTCAACAGCTTTTTCTACTGATGATCCTATCGTTTCACGTATGGCAGCCATTATATTATTCTTACTGGCGGTGAATGGTGTTTTACTTATGGCGTATAGATCAAGCGTATTTGTCTCTGGTAAACATGTACTGAGAAACTGGCTCCGCCTTATGATCAATTGACCGTTCATTGTCACTCCATTTTTCATAATGTAGAGGCACGCTGGCACAAATATCTTAAAGTTGAATTGTGACGGGCTTGTCTTTCCTTGTTCCGTTTTATACAAGATCATTTTCCAGGTACCAATTAATTCTTTGGTATACTTGAAAATCAAGAAATCTTGTTCTCTCTGTGTCTTTTCCAGAAACTCTAGTCTAGATGGCCGTTTTCTCATTTGGTTCAAGTATATTGTAATCATTTGTATATAATTTTTTGGCCTATTATTTTTCTCGGAATGCCTCTTGTATTTGTTTACTAGCTTTTCAGCATCCCGCCTTAGCTCTGTTAACTTGTGGAGCTCAGAATTTTCACGCGTGATGGAAAAAAGAAAACTGTGTAATATATTCTTTGCTATCAATTTACACTGTTCGATTTTCATGTTGTGTACGCCACTGGTTTTTGATAGTGTTCCATTTGTTTCCCTGGAATATTTCAACGGATCACTCTTGTCAGCAGTCATGCTAGTTTGTACACGATTTGCTACACCATATGTTCTGACTTGTTCTGATGAGAATTGCATCCCAGTGATGCAGCATGTTTCAATTGACTCACATAAAATCTTCTCCCCGTTACAGTTCGCATGGCAATAATGTATTTTTCCTGTGTTTTGGCAACAGAAGATACTACTGACTTTTTGATGCAACGTATTCTGTGGATGTAGTCCAGGAACAGGTTTTATAAATTTACATACGATAAAAAAACGCGAATCCAACGCGTGAATTTCAACTGGTAAATGTCGAATTATGCAAGTTTTCGCATTACAGATGTGCTCATCGCTGTTAGGTCTTTGTGTCACCGCCGCGATTTGCAAAGCTACCACATTTGGATCTGGACAAGTAAACATGTTTTATTTGTTTTGTTAAAGTGTTGTTTATATATCTATATATTTTTTAGTATTTTATCTGTTGGAAAGTGCGTATGCTTTCTTAAAACGTTGTGTTGGAGCAATAAGTAGTAGTTTATTAATAATATTTTTTTTTAAGAACTTCAAAATTTATCCTGTCTTTTAAGCAGGTTTTCTAGTTGTAATTTCATAATATACATCTTAATCATCAGATGGGCGCACCAGTGGGTTATTAACATTCACCTCGGAGCCACCTCTAGCAGCTGGTACCTCTTCAACTACCCATAAGTCTTTGTCTACATCATATTTTTCATTAGGTTCGGTTTTTGTGGTAGAACATAACACTCTAGCATACTTCGGATAAAATATATGTTTTCCATACATATGTTGAGAGTTAAATAAAATACTTCGTATCATTTGAAAAAGAAATAATATATTTAAATACTAAGCACAAGCTGTTAATGTAATATGATCAATGGTTGACATAATTCTTTTTTTTTTAAACAAGTCTCTCTCCAACCGCTCCACCAACATAACAGACTCTTTTGCGCCGTGCTTATCTCCAATAAACACGCGAAAATTATGGTGCCTTCGATTTTGAATTTTCTTCAGGACTCTTTCATATATCTCTTTTTTGTATAACGCTTTAACACCTTCCTGTTTAAAGTATAATTTTTGTACTACTTTACTAATACCAAATCTTTCCTTTCCTCTGTAAGCTGGAAACTCGTCTCTGATGTCAAAGTATACATCGTTTTTTTTCAGCTTTATCTCTAGGTAGTTGTGTCCAAACGAGCCGATATACATTTTACTATTCTCATATAAATATTTATAGTCACGCATGTAAAATAATGGCTGGGTCAAAAAAGATGCTGTAATCCATGCTATTTATTTAGTATACCAATCAGTACTTATAGTAATATTAAATCGGATTATATCGTGAATAAATTCTTCGATAAATTGATAGGTCGAATTACTATACGGTATCATTACTAGACCATGAACTTTATCTTTCTTAAAATCATCCCATACTTTTTGCATTAGTCTACCCTCGCTGTAGTGGGCGGACGGTAAAAAATAGGATGGATTTAAGACTGTTCTATTTCCGTAAACAACAGCAGTGTCATGAATTAGTAGATTTGTATCACTTAGACTACAAATAGTGTCTACTATGAAATTTGATGTTCCTGGCTTTACATAGGGAATAAATTTATAGTAATTCGACTGCTTCACGTAGTGTAGCAACGGTGCCGGAATTGAATTTAATGAATTTGTTGCTATCATGGTGGGAATACGCAATTCGTTTATTTTGGTAATGATGGGTACCGTATAATTATTCATCTCCCCAAACAAACATATGGTTACATCTCTGGATATAGACTTATCTATATTGAAACTAGCAAAAAGATATTTCGCAATTAAAGGCAGAACAACAAGAACTCCAAAAGCATATAAATCATTCATTTAATACATAAAGAAAAACTTATATAGGATGGCGCTTCAACAAAACGTTTACAACCATTTGGATAACCGTAATTCAGCAACTTGCTGGGGGTATAATGACCAATTGCGAATTGACGTTCTTGAGAAACACAAAAATGAGATTTGGGAAGAAAGAGAACGCAGCTACACAGCAGAGTTAGGAAAAAGCAGAGAAGAGGCTAAACGGCTATGGAAACGTGAAAAAGATAAGAGTCAACGAAACGTTTCAAGTCCTATGCCTTGCACCCATCCTTTGGCTAAGCGTTGCTTTAATGACTACTGTCGTCGAGAAGTGAGTTGGGAATGGGGAGATTCTAAAAACTGGTGTTGTGGAGACCGTTGTGTGGAGATGCTAGCGGGTCCCTATGCCTCACATAGAATGAAGATGAACTGCATTCGTATGGAATTGAAGCGTTACTGGGCGGGCCTTGAGGCAGAACTAGATGGGTTAAACAATTTTGAAACTACGTTCGACAGTGATTATTCACCAATTACATTTGATTCTCCAACTTCAGTTTTGGACACCATTGAACACGACGGTATGTTTGATTTAGAAGATATTATGCCTCTGGATTCAAACTCTGTAGACCTATATTGCTATGAGTCACTCTCTACTGAACTCAAATAAGTAGGATGCAAAGCTTTATTACTAGATTAGTTTACGAAAAGGAAGAAAAACATGTGATAATGAGATATCATAATCCGTTGTACACAGCGATACTTTTGTTTACGCATCCGTTTTGTTGTTGTTTAAAAAATAAAAATAAAGATATTTAATTACTATTAGATCTTATTCTTTTATTTTTACAGCTCTTACTATTACTACGTTCAAGCTTTGTTTCCCGGTACTCTTCATATAAAAGTTTGGCATTCTTTGCTTTTCTTTCTGCCAGTTATAGTTTGACCCATAACTTATTTATTAGATACACTATGCCTTATATAGTAGTCGTAAAAAATCATACTACAGCTACAGCACCTCTACCCAAATAAATCTATAAAAATATCAGTGGATTTTAAGCAGGTTAACATACATCTATTTTAAGCAAGTTTTTATGTAACTAGAGAGAGAGTAAAAATTGATTTACGACCATGACTGTGGTAACAGTAGGGAGTCCATACTATTACCATAGTAGTATTCGGAAATCAAAATAAAAATATTATAAAAAGTACAAAAAAACCTGCTTTAAAGCTATAATAAATTTTCTATCTTTTTTCCTAAAAGCTAAATTTGATGTTCCCAACTTGCGCATACATACGTATTTCCGTGCACATTGTAGAATAAGAAACACAAAACGTTGTTCAACAAAACGATTATATAAATTAAAAGACATAAAGATAAGTTACTCACGACGATGGTGAAAGAAAGTAAAACGTTACATCCAATTTTGTCGGTAGTGTCGCCTCCGCAAAGTGTATACGCTAGGCAATTTGTTTATGAGAAAGACGGTGAGAAGAAATTGAGCTATAGTTTCATTGCCGCGACTGAAGCTGAAGTTTTCGAACAGTATATCGAACAAGGTACACTAACCATTTGCGAGGTGATTGATGCAAAAAAGCCATGCCGCCTCTATATTGATATCGACGTGAATTTGAAAGAAACTCCTGGCATCAAAGTATACGACTGTTGGAAGGCAGTGAAACCTGTCATTGTGGGTCATTTCAATATCATGTTTCCTGGTATACCAATTGATTATATTGTAATGGACAGCTCTTCCAGTAAAAAGGGAAGTTTACATATTGTTATCAAAATAAAAGGCCATCTGTTTACAAATGCTAGCCATTGTGGAGCATATATGAGGGTATTGAAAAAGTTCATTGAAACAGAACACAAAGACGTTGAAGGAGCCTTTTCCTTCTTTGACCTAGGCATTTACACCAGAAATAGGTTGTTTCGGATGTTGGGTCAGACCAAAGCCGGACAAAAAAGGTATCTTAAATCGCATTTGGATTTTACGTTTGACAACTGGCGCGACAGTCGGGTATGTCCAGTGTCTTCACCACACGTTGAATTAATCCAGTTAAAAGAGCCTGACGGTGGTCCGCCTGTGTACACGAGCGGTAGCAGTTACGGTGCCGGACAATGCACGATGGTCTCAGGCTGGGTACCAAATTGTGTACGTGGCGGCGATATTTATCGATTTCTATGTGAAGAAGTTGGTCATATCGAACGAATGGTGTTTACCGGTGAGAATATGAAGGTCGTATGCAATACATCAAATCACAGTTGTATCTTCCAACGGAGAAGACATAAGTCCAATGTATTGTACATCGTGATTGATTTAATCAACAAATCATTTCACATTAAATGTCATTCACAGCATTGTAAGAAAAGACGCTCAAAAATAAACTTTTTTGACGAGAGATTGTCGAAAGTGATTGAAGATTGGATGTGCACTCCGATTACTTCAAAACCCATCTAAAATATCGACAGTAATTTCTAAGTCTTTGTAAATAACTTTTGAAAAGTTTGTGTTGAACAATTTCTTTAATAAATCGTTAGTTTGGTACGTCTGTGGTAGGTACCATGGTTGTTCGATAAAGAACTGGCGCATTTTCTCTTGTAAGAGCTCATTAAACCACCTCAATTTAAAATAACTATTACATAGTTGTTGATACTTTTTTTGAAAAACTATATGATGTATACTCTCATCTTTATGTTTGCATATTAGTTGAACGCCAGATTCGCTAAGAGGTATTTTTACTTTATCTATACAGCATTCACTATTTTTTGGTATAGAATTGATCTGTTGTATCAATGTACTTTGGTGTATGATCCCAATAGCCTTCTTCAGCTTCGGAATATTGTAGGTATTTCCACAAATTTCAGCTCTCATTTTATTGAACGCGATTGTATCTCTGGTGGAATGAGTTGGTGGTTGAACGCTGTTACAACCTTGTTTCATTAAATCTAAATAATAATATGTAATAACATTTTTAAGTTGTAATTCTGTTATCATTTCTTCCAACTAGGTCGAAATTTATATGATATACTATAAATTGTAGCTGGATTTTATTTAAATGAAAGCAACTTCAACCCTAATAGGATTTATTGGATTATTGTCGGTGCTGACTGGGATTATTTTTATCAACACCAGCAATTATGGATTACCGCCCTTGCCAACAGGGTATGTCTTAGCCATGATACTTTTGATATTGGGCGGGGGATCGCTTATTAGTATGATTATTTTAATTACGCATGTTAAAATATCAAATACAAAGAAACAATTTTACTATCTCAATTTAGTGTTAGCGTGCGCTTTAGTTGGTTTAGGCATTCAATTGATAATCAGACACCCTTTGGAAACTCCTAACTGTCCTTGTAAAGTCAATCATTGGGGAACTTCGTGTGAAATGTGCACCTGCGTAATGGGAACATGCAACGATGGAGGCGAGGGAGATGGATCATGCTTGTGTGAAATGGGATGGGGTGGAGAAAATTGTGACGTATGTGCTGAAACGTATCAAGGTGCCAACTGTAATGAATGTAAACGTGGTTTTTGGAAGCCGTTGGAAGGCTGTAAGGAATGTTATCCCGGATACATGGATTCATCTACTGGAGCATGCAACCAATGTCAACCTACCTGGGAAACAGAAACCGACGATTTCGGCCTGTTGTGTCGTCGATGTTTACCAGATCACTATGGTGGCTACTGTAAATATGCTAATACAACGTTGTGCAAAGCAGACGGAGATACACTAGCGTTCGCAAAAGATAATCATTGGCAACGAGCAAATATTTACACAGGAAACACCTGTACACCGTCGGGTCAAAGCTGTAGTAATCCCTACGACTGTGATGCTGGGTCTGGTGGAAGCTTCAACTGTAAGGGGCAGTGTGTGAATGGAGATGAAACTAGTGGAGATTTATGTGAAGATGATTTAGAATGTGCTGATGGTTTTACATGTGAGTATCGTGTATGTTGTCTGGAAAAAAAAGTAGCTGATGGGAATTGTCAATGTGGTAGATCTGGTTACGCATATGATGGTTCCATGTGCAAAAAGTGTCCCGGATTCGACGGTGTTTATTCTGCCTCAATTTGCAGTGGACATGGAACCTGTGCAGTCGCCTATGCTGGCGATCCAGTGGACGCGGAGATAGTTGGTGTAAATTGCGTATGTGCACCCGAAGGTGACGAACCTTTGCCTACGTGGAGTGGTCCAGAATGTGGATGCTTAAAGGAAACCGAAGATGGCGCATGCGTTGAATGCTGGGATGGATTTTTTGGTGCTGAATGTAATGCTTGTCCAGGAGGTGCTGGAATTGCCCAATGCAATAAGCACGGTATCTGTAACGACGGGTTAACAGGTGACGGGTCATGCTCGTGTGATATTGATGTAAAATATCAGGGGTTGGGAGCCTGGAAGGGCGACAGTTGCAACGCTTGTATGAACGATGACTTCTTTGGGGAGAAATGTCAAATATGTCCTAACTTCATCGTAGCAGCTTGTAATGCCAACACCAACCCATTTTTACCCAACCAATGTACTAGTAGTTGCGCAGCAAAAACCTGCAACGTTGAAACCGGCTTTTGTGAATAAATAATTTAAAATACTATAAAGTTTTACTATACTAATATAAATGCGTGAGATTAAGGACGCAAAGCTCAAAGATATACTTAATGAAACTATTGACAAAGAACCTCAACCATATGCTAATACCTATTTGGGAAAGGAAAACCGTAAGACGTTATATACGTTTGAATCCGATCCCAACAAGAAGAAATTTCAAGCATACCTTCGTAAAGCACTCATAGATGCAAACACGTACATGGAAAGAAACGTACAACATGATGGATTCAAGAAGAAAAAAAATAAGATTTCGAAGACGATTTTGAAACGATCGAAGACATTATCAGATATCTATGTTGAAAATGTTAATTTAGACGCTGCTAAAAAATTAAAATCATTCATAAATAACAATACTGAAGCGAAGGGTGGTAAACAGGATGATAGAATTGATAAACTGTTAGCGCTGGTAACGAATATGAGCAAAGAAATGAGTAGCATGAAGGATCGGATAAAGGATCGACCTATCATAGGGCCTGAATTACCAACAGAAAAGATACCATCTTTGTCACAAAGGTTTAGTGATTTTCTCGATGCAAAAGCGTTTGAACATTATTTCGCTATGATTGAAAAAATTGCGGATCTAGTATTTGGAACAGCAACACGTGTGGCAACTGGGCAGAATTCGAAGTGGCTGGGTGTATTGAAACAAGTAGCATTACAATGGATAAAAACAACGTTGATATCTATAAAACAAGTTCTCTTTAACACGTTGAAGGTAGCTAAAAAACTAAATGGAGCATTTTTATCAGCAGTTACGTTAAATTGGGGTGGTTCTGTAGATTATTGCTGCCAGTTAATTGCAGATGTTGCTGTTTTAATGGCATCCGTTTCATGGATAATGATCAATTTGAATATGATTTATGTATTGGTAGCTGCTGTTGAATGGTTCACAGAAACAACACTATTGACATCTTACATGTCGATTGCCATCGCCGAAATCAGAAACTTTTTTTATTCAATACTGGTTGATGCGAGTGCATTACCGATACGTAGTGTATGGTATGTGGCCAGGGGCGTAACTCAAAAAGGAAATTTTCAAACTTTAGTAATAAATGGTGAAGGGAATGCACGGCTATGGTGGTTTATGAGATACGCGATTGACACAGTTTCTGTTCATGTGACAACTTTTTTTGAAACGTTAAAGGCGTCAAGTGAAGGTATGCGCTTAACCATCAGTGGTTTTCAGAGTATTTTTGGAGTATTGCAGTGGGTTTTTACGCAAATTACAAATCTAATGGCGTCCGCCGCGGCGAATGCTGAATGGGCTGCTAAACAAGCGACCGTTGTAGCTGCTCAAGCTGCTGCTGCTGCTGCTAGACAATTAAAGAATGTACCAAAGATGTTGGATGTTGGATATAAAGGAGTGAAGGAACTTCTGGCTGGTATACAAGCTATACTTCCAGCCTTAGGTGGTGGAAATCCAAAATTGATAGCTCAATATTACGACGCCATGGCAGTATGTAGTATGTTAGGTATATCCGTAGTCGAATTGAAGGAAATGAAGAACGAACCAGTCGTATCGTACGTGTTGAAGAACAATTCTATGACGAGATTAGAAACCTTTTTTGTACTGTGTCAGTTGAGCAAAGAGGTAGAACCAAAAGAGGTATTGTTGCTGGAGGATAAGCCAAAATTAAAATTCTAGTATATAAGATTTTTTTCAATATAATAAATGCCATATACATTTCCTACTAAAAAAGGTTACTTTATTTACTCTAAATCTGGCTGCCCGGCATGTGTTGAAGCGAAGAAATTGCTACCAAATGCTGTATATCACAACTGTGACAAGTATTTGCAAGATGATGTAGACGAATTTCTCGACCATGTATGGAATCTATGTGGTGATAAGTATCCACGTACTTTTCCAATGATTTTTAATGAAGGAAATTACATTGGTAACTTGTCGGATGTAAAATATTTAGAAAATTTTACATTAGATTCGACGTTTTAAACTCGTCTATAAATAGCAACGTATAGTTAATAAATGAAGCTGTGTAGCAAAACAACATGCACCAGGCACCATGATACTAAGTATAAGACGTGTGAGGTATGTCGTGAGAATGTTCGACGTTGTATGAAGAAACGTAAACGGTTGGCAGAGGATTTAAAAGTACCGGAGGGAATGCGGATGTGTAAAAACTGGGGCCGTGGGAAATTACACCAGCACCCACCGCTTGCACCTCTACAATTGTCCCGTCTGTTCTAAACCTCATCCTGCCGGACATCACTGTGGGTAAAACGTATCTAAAATTTTAAATTTGATGATTGAGACTCCTCTACTTCCAGACTCGCATAATATCTACTCCCATGTCTAACAAAGACAAGTTCGGCTACACTATAATACCAACCCGAACCCGGGTCAATATAATAACCATCGCCGTATCGGGCATCGTAACCGTTTTTGTCACTGTAACCCTTTTTCCGTCTCGTTATCTCATATTCCAAAGCCCTTGGATCTTCAATATCTTCATATATCTTCACGATATCCCCTATTTTTACAGGTTGTAATGGTTCCTTGTGCTTTTTTAAGTCTTCCCTGTTCAACGGTGCGCCAAA
>Ga0257127_1000589_pt1 | contig 31139 bp, 29 predicted proteins | sample SI060_135mmetaG_FD_190152 | JGI IMG/M metagenome (GOLD analysis project Ga0257127, IMG submission 190152) | Marine microbial communities from Saanich Inlet, British Columbia, Canada - SI060_135m | ecosystem: Environmental > Aquatic > Marine > Inlet | place: Canada: British Columbia | collected... | reverse complement strand
CTCTATGTACAGGACGAAACTATATTGCATAGTGATGTTTCCATGAATACGCGCCTTTTTGTAGCTGAGGACGTTTCTTTCAACAGTCGTCTCTATGTACAGGACGAAACTATATTGCATAGTGATGTTTCCATGAATACGCGCCTTTTTGTAGCTGAGGACGTTTCTTTCAACAGTCGTCTCTATGTACAGGACGAAACTATATTGCATAGTGATGTTTCCATGAATACACGCCTTTTTGTAGCTGAGGACGTTTCTTTCAACAGCCGTCTCTATGTACAGGACGAAACTATATTGCATAGTGATGTTTCCATGAACACACGCCTTTTTGTAGCTGAGGACGTTTCTTTCAACAGCCGTCTCTATGTACAGGACGAAACTATATTGCATAGTGATGTTTCCATGAACACACGCCTTTTTGTAGCTGAAGATGTTTCTTTGAATGGAAAGTTATATGCAAAGGGCCCAATGGGACTCGGTATTCAACAACCTAGTGTTTCCTTTGAAGTTGCGTATACAGATGCTATTCGCATACCATACGGAACAACGGTACAGCGACCAACTGTAACTGATGAAGCCACCAACGGAGGATATATTCGCTACAATACCACAAACCACCAATTTGAAGGGTATGGTCCTGGGGATTCATGGGGGTCATTAGGAGGAGTTATCAATGTGGCACAAAATACCAAAATTTTGGCTTCTTATCCTAATGCAGATTCGACGAATAATGAACTCATTTTTTATACTGCTCCCGAGAATAGTAGCGATATTAATGATACTACCGAACGTATGAAAATTACATCACATGGAGATATCTCTATGAATACTAGATTATATGTATCTGCTGGTTACCTAACAGTTTCTAGCGGTGCCGGTACAAATGGTGATTCTACGATTGTTATAGAAAGTGATACTGACAACACAAATGAATCTGCAAATCCATTAATACTTATGAAACAAGATGGTGGAAATGTTATTTATACTCATGGTCTAGGTACTGCAGCCGATAGAATTGGCGGTAGTGGTGTTGAAAATAACATTCTATACAAAATGGTTGATAATACTGGTACTAATAATACCAATTTTTCTTTTGAACACAATGATAATTCTTTATTATTAATTCAATCCAATGGCAGTGTTGGTATTGGAACAACTAGCCCTAATGGTCTTTTACATCTATATGAAGCTACCGGTACAACTGGTAGTGCAGACGGTTCTGGTACATTAGTACTGGAACACGGTAATGATGGTGGTCATAGTAGTATAGTGTTTGCTTCTGCACAAAATAGAAGTTCTGATTATGGCTACATAAGATACATGGACGATTATCTTGATAGTACTACAGACGAAAGAAGTGTACTAGTAATTGGTGTAGAAAATGATGACAATAGTTCTGACGGCGATAATATCGCACTTATGCCTAGCGGTAACGTTGGTATAAATACTTTATTTCCTAGTACATCTTACAAATTAGATGTGAATGGTGATGTGCAGGGTACTTCGTTCAATGCTAGTTCTGATAGTAGATTGAAAAATAACATTCTTTCTATTACAAACGGACTATCTATTATCAACCAGTTACGAGGAGTTTCATTTGAATGGAAAAATAAACCCGGTCAAAAAACATTTGGTGTAATTGCACAAGAAGTGGAAAAGGTTGTTCCGGAATTAGTCCATACCAATGAAACCGAAAATGAAGATGGATTCAAACAAAAATCTGTTCATTATGATGGTATCACCCCTTATCTCATTGAATCAGTCAAAATATTGTCTAGTGAAAATGAAGATTTGAGAACAGAGATACAACAATTGAAATCAGTAAACGAGTTGATAAAAGAGAAAATGAAAAAATACGATGAATTATTTCAGCAACTCACGAATAAATAGATGTTTGTAACAATATAATTATATCAAAAATTATATTGCTATTTATTTACATACAGAGCAACATGCTTTGTTGTCATCTGTTGTACTGCGATTTAATTGACATTTACACCATGGTTCTTTTGCATTGTGCAGGTCATTTTTATCACGCCAGTTCAAAGGTAAGTCATTGCACATACGACCTGCATGCGCAACTCGATTCGGGCGCAGTGATGTATTTGTACAAACAATAAAGGTTGGGCAGTTCGTTACATTTCTATCCATATTGAATATCCTCTGGCTTTCAGCAGAACCCATTTTTTGATTGTTGATATTTAAACTAACTATTTCATTCTCCAATTGATATTGTTTGAAATCCAATAGAGTTTTCGAATTGTATATGGGGTTATCCGAGATATCGTTGTAGAGTATATTTGAAATACGCTTTCTTCTTAAATAATCACTTTGAGACATCTATATACTATAAATAAACATATTTGTTTACAAAAATGTTTATTCCGCTTAAAGAATATTGTGTGTTTTAGTCGGCGTTTCCGCTATTTTTTTAATCACGGTATATGAAATATACCCTACTGCTGCGCCTATTATACAACCTATTGACAACTGGTATATTGTATGCTTACGGTAATTCCATCGTTGCAATACAGTCAATGATAGAATTATCATGTCCAGCATCAATACCCACATTGATTTTTGAACTAAATATATATACATCGTTGAAAATGCGACTGACTGTGCATGTCCGGACGGCATACCATATATATCAGCTCCTCGATGTGTATCAAATGTAACGATATTTATGCTATTATATGGACGTGATTCCTGTATATACGATTTTAACAGCATATTGATTACTGAATTTACTAGCAATGAAAGTACATAACCAGCTAGATAAACCGGTTGTACTAATAAATTATATACGTTAACCAATACGACTATTAATGGACCCAAAAACCCAATCATGTCCAATTCATAGAGTGTCTTTGTATTTTCCATAGTACAATACTAACAGAAATTGTATATCTATAAAAATATATTCGGTTGGTCGGTTCCAAATTATTTACCATTCGGTTCCAATTTATTTAATTGTTCACATATCAAAGAAAAAGACCAGTTTGCATTATTCAAATCAACGTTGTTTCCTCTGTCTGTCACCATCTTTACACCCATTCTATGAATGTTTACTGGTCCAAAATAACTGCGTTCCTGGTTTTGCAATGTGCCACCAAACTCTACATACGGCGCACCATTTATTAATCCGTTTGTTTTGACCGGTATTAAGCCAAACACATCTGTTACATATGGTCCAGTTCCATAACTTTTTGCACTTACTGAACTACCAATAGAAGTTGCATTCCCTACTGAATTGGCTATTTCATTTACTGCATATATCTGTTTTTCAGTCAATCCGGTTGTGTTATTGTATACTAATTCGCCACTTACTGGGTCACACTGAAATTCAGACCGTTTTGCATATGAAGGGAGTGGAATACTAGTATCTGAACCAGTCACTGTAACCAATCCATCATTCAAATGATTTTGATTGAAGTCATCGAGGCACAACAAAAAATAATTGAACAGATTTGTACTCACACCAGTATCACCTACAACGATTACCTTTCCTGCAGTGGTATCATAAAATGCAGACAAATCGTACGACGTATAATTACGAAAGCCCATTATCCAACCAACGGTGGTATCCCATGTGGTATTTTGTATACTTTTGATTCCTACAAAACATTTCGAGAAACTTATTCTATCATAAAATACGATGTTGTAGTCTTGCGCATCATACGTCCTAGTTACATTCATCACTATTTTTACGTAATTATTGCCATTCGACCTTTCTTCCAATGAAAACACTGTACTCTTTGCGTTTGTTATTGTCGTTAGACCGGCTATTTGGATATTGATTGTTTCGATTAAATAATCGGTTGAATATATGCCTGATGGAACTACAATCGTTACGTCGTTTTCTCCACCTGTACTGGATACTCCATCTTCATAACCTTTGAATACAATCGTATCATTGATTCCTGTTTCTATTGTTAATGTATTCGATATTGCAATCGTATCCACTCCGGTTATTGCTATGTCGCCTGCTGTAGTAATTTCCAATAGTTGTTTGTCGTCTGCATTGTACACTTTTGTTGCATCAGTTGCCGGAATATTGTAACTCAAATCATATGTATCTTCTGTCATAGTCGTATCAATGAAAACATTATTTTTCCATGTATTGTTTGTGTCATCTATAAATTCTATACTATAGTTTTTTGCTATTAATGTTTTTGCTATTGTCACGGTGAAAATTACGTTATACACATTATTCGATACACTACTTGTCAACTTTGTACCCGCAAAAATGTGCAATCCAGATATAGGGTCAATATAATCAGAAAATATTTCATTAATCGCTTCTTGGTATGTAGGATAATTACTGAAACTTGCAGTTGATGGAAAGGTCAACTCATATGATACGTCCCCTTCGTTTCCATTGTTACCACCTAATTTGGGATTGATTGTACATAATTTATCTCCAGCGGTTACATTTATACCTCCTGCATTCATAGTTGCTGTATAGTTTATAGTTAAATCTGTTAACGTTGTCCCAGTTAATGCTACTCCACCAGTGTCCTTCAATGCTATCGTGTTGACAAAAATACTATTTGCGATATCTATCTCATACATTGACTCGTCAAACACTCTAGATATGTTTAAATATAAGTGGAATATGTTATCTTTTAAATAAGCATATGTGCCGATTGGATAATCTGCAGCTTCGCTGTCAAAAGCATAATCCACTGCAGGTGCATTCAATATTGTATGTCCGTATATATCGTTATAGGAGGTATCATATACAAGTATGCCGGTATTGATAGCGGATAAATATTCAGTCAATGTGTACCCCTCTCCAGTTGAATCCTCTATGTTGAATGAAATATCATTGATTGTATTTACAAACTCTGGAACGATACATTTCAATTCAACTGACGGATTTCCCGATATTATATATCTGTCCGTTTGTGCAATCGGCGATAAATCGGAATATATCAAATCCATTTCATTATAAGAAACATCAAACCGAAAACAAGACGACTCTCCTATCCATATATCGGATGAATCTGGAAACACTATCACCGTTTTACTCGAAATGTTTGTATTTGCAAATGTTCGCGAAAATTTTATTCGTAAATCTATAAAAGATACGACTGTGTCATATTCATTGTTGCTTGTGTCTATGTTGGTTCTTGCTACATACGAATCGTATAAATTCGTATTCGATGTTATTTGTGCATTGAGGTCAGTTATTAATTCTTTTCTGGTATATGTACCATCCACTAACGAAAAACGAACGGTTGTACTCACATCGACAACAGACTCTGCTGCATCATACGGAAACGTTCCTGAATATTGATATACTGTGAAATAATTATTCGTTGAATTGATAGTAAACTTCCTATTGCTATCACTGGTAAGCGCAGTATTTTCCATTGAATGATACAAAGGAGATTTCAACGAATTGCCATAATAAATAGTACTTTGAAATCCTAGATAGGAGGGAATCGTAGTGTTTCTACTTAAATCTGCTTGGTAGGGACTCTCCCATCTAGGGAAATTTACATAGAAGCTACTTTCATTGTACTGCTTTTTTATAATCGCATTGAATGTTGTCAATGATGTAAATTTGTTGTAGTTCAACAAACTATCTGAAATGTTCGCATCTATTGTACTATCTTTTGTTTGTATCGCGGTGTTTACCGTATCTATTAATTCCTGTGGTTTGTAATTTCCAGATTCTATTTGAATTTGTATATCGTGAGTTTCTTCCGTTATTCCCGCGACCCTCCCCTTAAAATAAAAAAAATTGCTTCCATAACTTTTTCCGATTGTATACCAGGTGTATGGTATTTGTATCGAATACAACTTCAATGACACTACATCTTTCAACGGCTCAGATAAATTAAATGTAAATTCGGTTGACATGGTTGTTTTGTCTGACCTATATTGACTGTCAATACTTATGATTCTTTTTGTCGTCTGTTTCAGTATCGGGTTCAGTGCACCTTGTGCATATTCTACATTTTTTGTATAAATCACGTTACTTCCACCTGTTTTATTTTCATCATCTATTTTCATTAGGTCACCTACCATCGTGCCTGTCGTTTTGTTTGATTCATCAATCTTGGTTATTTTGGCATCTTTGTCATTTTTTGTTTTGTATACTTTCTCGGCGTCTGCCATTGTCGTTAACCCTTCTAGACCTTTGTTTTCTTCTTCATCGGCTTCCTCTTCTCCTGCGTCTTCATCGTCAAAAAAAAACGTATATATCGATTCGAAAAAATTGGACAATCGTTTTCCGGCACGCGTATTCATTTTTTCATATTTGTGTATCATCATCAATATTTTTGCTTCCAACTCTCTGTCTGTTGGATTTGCTAAATCTAATATTTCATATAATTCGTCTTCTGAATATGAACTTATATCGTATAAATCTTCTTTTTTCATCCTATTTATACTAACATCACACAAACATTTATATTTTTATTTGGAAAAATATAAAGTAGCTATTTATGTTTGACATTGTTGTAATGTTATTTATCTTTCTCTGTCAATCTCGCTTTGAACATCTTGCTTATGAATTCAACTAAATCTATCTGCCTAGAGCAATTGAACAACATTTCTATCGGAAAGGATTTTAATCCCTGGCCTCGTTTCATATGTCTATTCCCTTTGAAACAAAGTATATCAAAAGCCTTCATTACGTCTTCTTCGTCTGTTGTCATATCCTCACGGGCAATGCGTACACTTCCAATGTATACATATCGATTGTAATTTCCTTCGTCGTATACTTGAATGCGACGAGGAGATGCTCGATTCCGTAACATGCCTATTCCCATTATTCTATTTGTATCATTGTTCATCTCTAAAATAAACATGATAGATTCGGCTGGTATCTTTTGTGTGATAGGGTCAGGTGAACAATATATACATCCTGCATTTGGATTATTCTTTCTATATGATTCATTTTCATGCCATGTAGTTGTATTGAATCTTGATGTTAACAAAAACTTTCTCATGTTCTTTCTGTACTCTCGTACATGCTTTGTATATATCTGCTTGTTTGTTAAAATAGTAGACATGGTTAATAGGTTGCTATCAATATCAAAAGAATACCACCATCAATTTTTATTTTCCATTTATTTATGTTGTTCTATTACAAATGGATTCTAAAGAAACTATCTCTGATTCTAGCGACTCATTCGCAATTGAAATTGCAGATGAGAACGTTTGTATCCAGGATGCAGTAGAAGAAGAGGAATCGCTATTAAAAAACGAAATTCGCCCATCGTTGTCTGCATATAATTTAGAACACATTGACAGTGCGAACGACTATCTCTTGTATGAACATGATAAATGCGATAGCCCTATCACTATCTCTTATTACGGAAGCAGGGAGGGGAGTTGCAATAGTAGTGATATCGACGATTCCCCTATTGCCGATATCTCTAATAATTTACAAAACACTGTTCCTCCTTTGACATTAGACGATATATCAAACCTAACAAACCATAATTTGACACATGTGATTAATAGTACTATCCGCAAAAAACGTTCTTCCAAATTCAAAAAATTAGACGTATATGATATCGAAAGAAAAATAGACCAATATTATTCTGTCGATGATTTTGAAAACCGATTTACCAGCGAAATTGATATTCTGACTACTTACATGAAAGGACAGAAAAACGTGTACATTCAGTCCAAAAATGTCACGCAGTGGAAGTATAATTGTCTCATGTTTCCTATTCTTATTATTTCGTGTTTTATTACTATTTCAAGCCCGTTTATTGATTGTCAACATATGCGGACTAGCATTATTTCGGGACTAAATGCAATCATCGCGCTGTTCATATCTATTATTAACTTTTGGAAACTGGAATCTTCTACACAATCTTTTTTTCAATTGGCAACACATTACGATAAATTGGAAACCATGTTAGAACTCACTACTGGACGCCTTCTCATTACTGAAAAAGAAGTTGAGAAAAAACGTGTAGTGGTCGATAAAATAAATGAAGTTGAACAAAAAATAATGGAAATCAAAGATACCTCTCATTTTCTTATTCCAGAAGAGGTTAAATCTTTGTTCCCGATTGTATGTCATATAAATATTTTCTCATTCATCAAAAAAATGCAAAATTATCGCCATGAATTAATTGTCAATCTGCGTGACGTTAAAAACGAAAGTAGGTATATTCTACACAAATGGAAAAAAATATCAGCGAAGACCTACGACAATGAAGCTCTTACCTATTTTCAATCAGTTAGCTATAAGAAAGAAAAGGCTAGACTCCATTATTTGTACAAAATCAAAGGGAAAATCAAATCTGACATTTCTGAATACAAAAATGCATATTGCCACCTGGACGAATTGTTTACGCGCGAAATAAAATCGGCCGAAAATAAAACAAACAGATGGGGGGTTTGGTATATTTGTTTTTGGAACTATTCTACTTCCAATATTCCTATTAAAAAAGACTCTAATCCCATTGTTGATAAATATTTTCACTTCATCTTTAATGAGGATTATTAGACAAATATATTTTCCAATACCATGGTGTATCATGAACTAATTTTATCGAACCATGTTTTATCAACTGTTTTTGAATGTTTTTTGTATCTAGGCGCTCGTCGTATCGTATTTTTAACAATACACGCTTTTGGGTCGGGTCGTTCTTCAATGGTATTTCTGTCATTCGCTGAATGCGCCCAATTGAAAGCCCGGTTATTATATCATGCACATAATCTTTTGCTGTTTCTACCGGTATGCGAGGTATGCACAAAGACAAATTGGTGTTGGTCATTCTTAATGCTTCTGCATGTTTTGATTTGATAAAGTCAATTTTTATCAAATCAAATAAACCTAGTGTCTAGGTTGCTGTCTTGAGTATATTATTCTCTTAATGAGATGGGTTTTAATATTTATATCGGTAATAAATATGCGCCACGGTACATGTTTGCTAAGCCGTATGTCGGCATTGCTTACGACAACCTAATCACATCGTTTACATGCTCCCTTATTGACAAGGACATGTATATCTGCTGTCGTATGTATTCAGCGTTGAGTAACCGATTCATTATTCATTTATCGATTACCAACCAGCTGTTATTGTGTTATTATTTGCGCATATCTGTCTATTTTGCTGTTTCAAGACAATAGGAATAGGACACAGTATTTATATTGTTTTTCTAATATGTTCAAATTTTGATATTGTTCTCTGTGCGCATTATAATTATATTATGACTACAATGGACGATTCTTTAGGGAAAATTGTACGCCCGTCGTGGTTAGCAGAAGAAGAACGGTTGCAAAAAGTAGACTCTATGTTTGACAGAGAATCCATGTCTTCCATTCCTATCAAAATTATTTATGTGAATACTCACGATTATATTGATAAAATTACATGCGCGACGTGTCCGATTACGCCTTCTGATACTGGTGGTATAATTAAAAAAGAAACCCTTATCAAATTCATTCAAGACCACAAAATTCAGACGAAGGATACAAAATACAAATTACTGGATGTGTTGTTATGTAATTTTGTTGTTTCGCCTTCGGACATGCCGTTGTTCTCGTCCACCAGTGATGACGATGAAAATGCAACGAATTATGTCCGGTCCATCAGTTGCGTTGAAGATATATTCATCGCTCCCTCCATATTCATGTTTCATGATATCAATTCTATGTATTTTATCTATCAAGAACATGAAGTGTTGAAAAATCATGTACCTTTGAAATCTATTTTAAAATCAAACATAGAAAACAATGATAGAGAACCCAACGCGAAAAAGCGGAACACAAAAAAAGTGAGAATATCTATGAAACACAATACTCTGCCCTCGAGTTCTAGTAGAAAGAAAACGCGCAGGCAACGACACTAGTTTCTGCTTATGGATAACGCACCTACCTATTTGGTAAGGAATTGTCCAAAGGTGTATACACAACCTATATAAACATTACTACTATTATCTACTAATAGTCATGTCACATCTGCATTCTCATTTCAAAGATGAAATCAATTGGTTATTTTTTCAATTAACACGGAAAAATAATGATGCATGTATCAAGAATATTGAAACGAGGCTGCACGATACATTGACACTTCTCAAGACAAAGGTGGCTACTTCAAATGAATTTGTTCCCTATCTAAAAATATTGTATCGTTTTATTGGTTTCACGCGAGATAACTACAAAGGCATTGGTGAAAAAACTCTCTCCCATGTAATTCTATACGTTTTTTTCAATGTCTTCCCGGTTCTTGGGATTTACGCATTGCATCGGCTTGTCAAAGTATCTTCTGAAGTCGGTCCGCAGTATTACTTTGGTTGTTGGAAAGACATGAAACAAATATGTATCTATGCGTACAATAATTCATCTATGGGCGAGAATCACTCCATTATCCATTATATCGGTCGCATTGTCAACACTCAACTCTCACATGACGCGGAAACCTGGAAATTTTCTGCAAATTGTTTCTCAAAAACACACATATCGAATGTTGCAAAGTATATTCCACGAGAAAAATCTAACCACGGTTGGTTGTTTGAGAAACTGGCCATTGATTGGATTCAACATTCTAAACCCTATATATTGACCACTGCTACCAACGCTGACTCTCGGGCACGTGCTATACTCAAATCAAAACGCATGTATCGAAAAGTGGTGTCCTCTTTGAACAAATGTTTGGATACTACCGAAACTCGATTATGCAACCATGACCATAACCAATTGGATTTGCAGGCTATCTCCCTTCTTACTGCCGTCAACAAGGAACCTACCTTTCTTAATATAAACAGCAGTTGTGAGGATACTCGCATTGCTGCTGATTTCAAACAACTCGCCCTACATAATGGGCAACATTCTGTCAACCAATTTGAATGTGGCCAATCTTATTCAAAAATCTCCATATACCATATTATCAAATTTGCAATTCGGTTATATGAAACAGATAATGACACCGTAAAAGACAGTGACATTGCTATTGTCAACAAACTATGGAACGATATGTATTTGAACACCATCAAAACATGTAAGAAAAACATGATTATCCCATTGCTGGATGTATCCTATGGAATGAATGATGAAAATCTATATTCGGCTATTGGTATTTCTATCTTGCTATCACATACCAGCAATCTGTACAAACGAATCATTGCTGTTGACAAACTGCCCACATGGATAGACCTCTCGACAACTGACAACATTGTTGACCAGGTTGGTCGGGTGATGACGTGTATCAAAAGTATGTACAATACTCGCCCGAATTTTAGCGCTGCGATTGAATTGTGTATACATGCCGTTGAAGCAATCAATGTCCATTCAGTCCGCCCTTCTTTTGTCGATAACTACAAAATTGTGTTGCTTAGTGATTTCAACCACTTTCCCGTCGACTCTTCTCCTGTTTATGAACTATTTCACCTTCATAATTCTGATTGTCTACCAACCACCGTTTTCTGGAACATGAACAACCATGATTGTGTCGATATTCACACATCGATTGACAGTTCCCATTCGATGGTGTTGTCGGGGTATTCTTCCTCTCATATTCACAATTTGTGCAATGCAAACACAAATTCTAAAAAGTCTATGTATCGACGCATATCCAAGATGGTATCGAACAAACGCTTCGACTGCTTCTCCGACTATGTTGACAAAATGATACAGTTGTTTTGATTCTATTTTTTGGCAATCTCCTCGTATCGTTCCTGTGATTTTATTTTAAAATCTACAAAATGCTCTCTACGGTCGGCTATGTTTCCCTCCTTCTGATTGAATTCGGTCAAATTGGATGTTATCTTTTTCAAGTCTTCTGAAGGAACTACCTGTATCTTCTTCAAATGGTCCAATATCTGTTTTGCAGTCTTTCTTTCATTCGGGACTGCCAATATCACTTCTAGCAACATTTGTTTGAATTCATCCATAAACGGTACGTCGACAATTATGTAGTCTATCTGCAATTCATTAATAAATTGCAAATAGCATACGGTTAATGAATATGCGTCCCATGTACTGTGATAGGACAACAGTTCTACCATTACCTTTTCCCATTTGGTTGTTCCAAACCCTACTTTTGTTATCAATCCAGAAAAATATGTTTTCAATTTCTCTTTGATTGCTTCTATTTGCTTCATATCCAATACGTCATTGATTCCCGTATTTTTCTCGTAGTAATTGTCTATTTCTTTCTCAATGAGTTCGATTGACGCAGGTAACTGAGAGATTTCCTTTGCAGACTCCATTGATTTTCCTACCACATTCACTATATAGGACAATATATCTATGTCTATGCACCATGGTGCATATTGTGGCGCATGGGCATACAATACATCGAATATTTTGTTGGTTTCTAGAGTCAATGCTTCCTCGGCGACAAAAGACAAACCGAAATCTATTATGACTGGACGCTTTTGTACATCTCTGCACATGATGTTGTTTTCTTTTATGTCATAATGGACAATTCCATTCACATTCAACTTGTGCAATCCCTGTAACAATATTTTATAACTATTTATGAAATATTTGGTGAACTGGTTACTGGTCATATTTCGTTCTAATAATTGTTGAATATAATCTCCCAACGTGTTCTTTCCTACATATGGTATTTTGTTCATTTCGTATTTCATTGGTTGACCTGACTTTCTGTCGGTGTCGATGAAATCGCATTTTTGTAATTCATTGTCTTCTATCTCATGGATGTCTACTTCACAGTTTTCCAATACCGGGGCAAAATACCGAGAATAATTTGCGATTTGCTGGATTTTTTCTCCTATGTACACCTCGCTTTCAGACGTTTCTTTTTCTTTTTGTATTTTGGTAATCTGTTTGGTCGATTCGTCTACCATGCCTTCACATGTTAATCCTGGTCTAAATACACAACCATATGTACCCTGGTTTACTAGTCGTATATTTTTTTTGGGTTCTGGTTGCTCTGCAATCATATTCTTACGTATTTGTATTATACATATATATTTTGTATACTGTGTATATTCTTTTAAGATGTTTCCTTTTTTTCGAATATTACATGTTGATATTTCTGGTTGTTCACCCTACTTCTTTTCACAGATTCTCGACTTGTCTCTACATAGTTGGCGGTTATTGTTTCGGGGGTAAACACACTGTACACGTCTGCTGCTTCCACATAATCGTCGTCAACTATTGTTAAATATATTTTGTTATAACTTGGATAATATCTTTCATATAATTGAGAACCTCCCATCACAAAAAAACGTTTTTGACTATATTTTTCTCTCAATGTCTCTAGCAAATTGTTCAGGTTCTCGGCATTTACAAAATAGAGTTGGTCTACAAACATCTTTTCCAGTTGTTTGTATTTCTCGGGTCGCGTCGTCAGTACTACGTTTATACGATTCGGCAATGGCCCAGTTGGAAGCGAATCATATGTTTTGCGTCCCATCACGACGATTTGGTTTTGCGTTATCGATTTGAAATATTGCAAATCCTCCGGTATATACCAAGGCAGCAAGTTGTTCCTGCCAATCACGCCCCGGTTGTTCATTGCCACTATCGCATTTAATTCTACTGTCGACATATATGACTATATGTTGTTATTGTTTTATATCAAAACTTATATAAAGAAGAATCGGTAATTTATAATGCGTAGGTACGCACGTCTGGTATTGCTTTCTTAGCTCAGTTGGTTAGAGCATCTGACTGTTAATCAGAAGGTCATAGGTTCAATCCCTATAGAAAGCGAATAATTATTTCATAATTACTATTAGTCATTATGAAAAAAACTGATACATGTATATATGGAAAGTCCATTTGCTCAGTCCAATACAATTGTTTTTTATTTAGAACCTATTTTGAATTCCTATCATAAATCATATCAAAATATCATTACGGTCAGTTCTATTCCACCAGGACCCTTGTCCGAATTGGTCGCCTCTATGTCATTGCCAAAATTGTCGCCTTTTCAACAAATCAGCACATTCGCCTCTCCACATAATTGTGTAAATGTATTGTTGCGTTATCCCAACAGGAGACCTTCGATGAAAAATACAGATTCTTTTATGACTACGGAAGATATTCCAGCAGTCTTGTCGTATCTCTCTACAAATGGATACACAATAGAAAAAGACCTGTCTGATATTATGCAAAAAGCCAATATTGGGTTTGGCGGCACGACTCCTAGCAGGTTGTCGGGTAACCGCAAAATGATTTGCATTGCGAATTATGTTTCCAGTTAAGCATCTACCCTTTTCTATAAATTTGAAGGCGGATGTAGAAAATCCCTTGGGTTTACCGACATCATCGATGGGATAATTCCAAATGTCCGTTTGTTTTTTATGTTTAGTCAAATACATTTTTTTTGACTAAACATTGTGGTTACCGTCACTACAGTCGTCCGTTTCGGGAGAGGGAGGACTATGTTGATTCTTTATTTTGGGGAGTCTTTTTTTTTGGTTTGTTGATTACATGGTTGATGTGTACAATTGACATGAATAGTTTCATTGCCTGTTTTTTATAACTATGATATTTTTCAATATTGCGCGGCACTGCATTCTTGTACATGTCAATGACTTTGAATATTTCATTTATATAATCTCCCTTTTTCGTTATCGACAACTTAAAATCGTGAATCGTCAAACATGTCCGTGCATAATCCTCCCTGATGGTTTTTACGCTATCGTGAACAGTTGTACGGTAAAATTTTTTCAGTCCGTCGACCTTCCATTTTTGCATATTCTTTTTTGTGTCTGGGTATTTAGTTTCCAATAATAGGAGCCGAGTGTCACATGGTAAATATTCTAATATAACTAGCTGGATATCTATTGGCAACAATGCCACTTTTTCCGGGACAAAGCGCGTCCGTCGTGCATCTTCTTCGCGTATCATGTGAAATAGACGAAGATGCTCTGCACATTTGTCCTGAAATTCTGTCATTACTAGTTTACCATACATATCGGTTGCTTTTATCCAGGTTTCTATCTCTTCGTCTGTCTTGCCCACGTGCTTACCCAGCAGAATATTTGGTATCAATTCATGTAAATTAAGTGTCACCAAATCATTGAAATTTGTTGGGCTTCGTGGTTGATTCTGTTTGTATCTATACGTAACGATACGTTCCGGCAATGGATATTTGGTTATGGCTTCATATGCCTCTACCTTTTCGGGGGTTTCTTTTATTATGGACTCTATCATTCTATCTATATACATATACCAAATACGGTTTATATCAATTTTTACACACTATCCTCGTTACTCCTTCAATATGCTTAATTAGATGAGAATATCTCATTACAAATAATGTATCTAACCTGTCGTAGTATATGACGATGGAAAAAAATGATGAAATGGTTTTTATATCTCAATGTCCTACTATATCTTCAACTTGTACCATATATCGCCGTTAACGATGAAATTCACCTTCTTCATCTGCATAGATATTTGCTTACATGCATACATATGACGAGAACTGTCTAGAAATTGTTGTATTTTATCAACATTCTTGTCGGTTGTGAAATAGTTTATCGGGGTCTCTCTCGATTCATCGGGTTGCCCTGCATAACGCCTTCGTCTATGAAAGTTCAACTGTTCCATGAACCACCGGGTATCTGTCGATTCATAGGATTCCCCTGCAGCGCGCCTTCGTCTATGAAAGTTCAAACGTTCCAGGAACCAATTGTATTTTTCAATTGATATAATCCTACATGTGTTCCCGATTGAATCAATATAATCCACTTCTCGGTCCGGGTCAAATGGACCGATGTTTAATGCGTTGTAGATTACAACCGGTGACACAAACGAGAGTATCTCTTTTTTTATATCCGGGCACATAGTTTTTACAATACGCAATGCGTTTAATTCGGTGGTTTGCAGATGAGACATAGTTTTTATGATGATTATTCTCACGCACCACCTGATTAATCAATTTTTACACTCCTATCCATGTAGACTATCAAACGTGCAATTATATATAAATCATACCAAACTCATATTCATTTTTATTAGGACATCTCGTTCCAAATAAAGTATCTAACCAATATTCGCCATAATTACATTGCGGATATTTATGGTGTAGTATATGATGATTTCCAATAAGCCATATGAATCGGTCGTCATGCCTTAACATTCCTCTTATGTTTATTATGAATAAAGAATATACAAATGAATAAAGAATGTGCAAATTGAATTTTATAAACAATAATGGGATTGCGACTCCCATTCCTTGTAATGGGCTTTCCGCAAAATGTCCAACATAAGTGTCTTTGAAACTGATGATATTATAATCAACACTATGGTGGTATTTATGAATTATTTTGTAAACCGTTTTATTGTGTAAAATAATATGTGATAAATAAAACCAAATATCGTATGAAAGTATAAACAGAAATATATGTATCATTCTATTTAATACAACCGTTTATTTAATCCATTTACACCTTTTGTCATATTGTATACTCACCGACTTCAAGTAAAAAAGTTTGTTTACTCAATTTACATACTCATTTATTATATATATCTACTATTGTATTCGTTTACTTGATTTGAAATGTCATTCCCTCCTCCTGCTGCACACTCTTTACCCACGGACCTGTATAAATCCGGCTGTCGTAAGCTTTTGCGTTCAATGTACCCTTTCCATGTAACTCACTATCGCGCCATTCACCCTCGTATATTGCTCCCGATGGCCATACACATTTACCATATCCACTGCGCTCGTTATATTCGAATTCGCCTGTGTATTCCTCGCCATCCGTATACCGCATGGTTCCTTTACCATGCAACTGACCATTCCCCCATTCTCCTACATACATGTCTCCTCCTGTATAATACATTGTGCCCTTTCCTGACATTACACCTCGCTCTACTTCTCCTTCGTACAATGTACCAGATGGATACTGAATTTGACTTTTCTCTCCATGCAAAAGTCCATTTTTCCAGATACCAACATGACGGATTCCACGTTGGTCCTGATATACTCCTGAGCCATGTGCAATATCATCGCACCATCTCGACACATGTACATCTCCTTCTGCGTAATACATTGCTCCTAGGCCATGTTTCTTTTTGTTTTTTTGTTCGCCCAGGTATACTGCACCATTTGCATACACCATGGAATACACCTCTATTTCCTTATTGTTGTCTATCATAAAATGAATACGAAAGTTGGCCTCTGTCTCCTTTGACACTGCAAACTGATGAATAGGTTCCATGATATTGTTGTTGTTATTGTTGTTATTGTTGTTGTTGTTGATGCCAGAATTTTGACAATCGAGATGTTGTCAATTTTCTGCATTTTTATAAAAAAATGATGGTAATGTTGCGTTACATGTTTGTGGATGTAGACAAACATGTAAATCTATGATAGTGGCTTCAATGACAAGGTATCCGTTTTTCTTCTCCATTTATGCACACCGAAATGCATATGCCATCATCCCTACAGCAACCAGTCCTAATAACATACCCATGTGATAATTGTATTGCATCCCTTTGTACATTTTTAACCAGGCTTTTGTCTGGTCTTCTGTTTTGATATGCTCGAGCATCATGTGTTTCTTAGGGGTCAATGTATAATAAAAATAATTGGTTAGAAAACTGACGAGTATGGTCTGGCATACCATAGCGGTGGTTGACATCTTTCGTTTTAATATGTATGTATTTGTCAATAACAACAACATAGCTAAAATGAAACCTAGAACGTACCCCATATAATAAATTTCACTGCGCTCTTTTACTACCTGTTTGTAAATCGTTTTTAAATCTTCTGGTAACTGTTGCTCGTAATTTTTTGTTATTTCACTTTTTGTTGTGGCATTTGTCATGTAAATCATTCCGATTACAAATGCGGTCGATAATCCACAGCTCGTTCTACATACCATCTTTGTTGGTCTTATAATATTAGTGCATATATTTAATTTGAGATTTGAGATTTGTATGCGGAGTATGACCCAGAACCCAGAAACAAGATGCAAAAAGTCATAGACAAATTGAGGGAATACCATTGGATAGAATACAACACACCCGGTGGCTGGGATGCGCCTTCGTAGAAATAAGTAATGGAGGATATTAACGATTACTTATTTTTTATTAAGGTATATGTGTGGTATATTTATGCCTGCTCTGCGGCGGCGACCTTCGTCTTTCTTTTCTTTACCGGCTTCTTTTCTTTCTCCTCTTCCACGGCAGGCGTGGAGGCGGGTTCGGGTGCCTTTGTCTTTGTTTTTACTGTTCTTTTCTTTGGGGTGGGCACGGGTTCAGGGGCCTTTGCCTCGGGAACGGGGACCATGATGTTAATCGTTGTCTCTTCGTTCTGCTCAGCATCTGGCTCCGGTACGGAAGTGTTTTTCTGCTGCCCATTGTTTTCATCGGCTTCCTTTTTCTCTGCTACAATTCGCGCAGCCGCATCCAATTCCATCATGTTCATGGTGAATACATTCTTCAACTTCTCTAGATAAACGATTCCGTCCATCAACTCCTCCTGTGTTCTATGAATCCATTCCATGGCTGAAATATTCGGTGTATCCAAAATCTTCACATATTTTTGCATACGGGGATTGTCGCTCTCCTCCAGACATGTTTTCAATGCACTCGGCCTTTCTCTATTTTCGGTAGACATCTTCTCTACTATGACTCTATAATTGTGTTTATATTTTTTCAGCAATATATATATTCCTTTTACACATAATTATATAAAGCGGTTTGTTCATTACCTGTATATAAATTGGTCATGAATTCTAGACTTATTTCGATTATTATGGCAGGGGGGCTCGGCAAACGCATGAGCTCTACCAAAGCAAAAGTCTTACACGAAATTAATGGGTTTCCTATGATTTACTATGTTATTCAAAATGCACTCTCTGTGCAAGCTGAACGCATGTTTATTGTCGTTGGCAAATATAAAAAAGAGATTTCCGATTCTGTATCCACATTGTTTTCTCAAGAGGTCCTGGATAAAATTGTATTTGTTGTGCAACCCGAATCAATGATGGACGGAACTCTTTGCTCCTTAGGTACTGGTGACGCGGTTCGTGCGTGTTTGGCTGAATTTGATAACCATGATTATCCCAGTAACACGCGGGTCCTCATTTTGTCTGGCGATGTTCCTTTCATCGATAAGGACGAATTGATGTCTTTGTCTACATCTACCAATTCTATCATGGCAGCAAACGTCCATGACCCAACTGGATATGGTCGTATCTTTCTCGATGAATCTGGGCATCTATCCTACATCATGGAACATGCTTTGTGCGACGATGAGCAACTTGCGTGTACATTTGTGAATGCGGGGATTTATAATCTTTCTATGAAAGTATTGAAGGAATCCATTCCAAAGATTGAAATCAATACGCATAAAATGGAATTTTTATTGACTGATTTTTATTTGTTTACCGATACTCCTATTTGTGTGTGTTTTTCTTCGAGTGTTCCTAAAAATATGAACACCCTGAACGATTTGCCGATTCGTCTTCATCAAAATTGACCGTCTTATGATTTGATTCTATTGTATCAAATTATATTTATTATCATACTAGCGATGCCATGCTCTATATGCAAACATGCAGGACATTCTTTTATTCAATGCAATGACGATAGGATTGAAGCTTCTGCTGAACATATGTATCGTAACATGTATGCACTCGTAATGGAACCGGCAGAGACTTATAGTGAGAGTAATCATCACGCCTACCCGTCTCATTCTGCGTATACCAATATCAAAACAAAAATGAATCGTCTCTCCGTCGGGTGGCATGTCTCTTTGTGGAAGCGAGCATGGCCTCTTGTTATGGACAAATTGCATCGGTTGGATGGGTACTCTCCGCTCATTGCTAGATTTCGCCAACTTACCGTGAACGCTCGTATTCTGCGACCAACTACGTCTACTGATTACAAACTATCTTTGTCTGGATTGGCACAATTCATTGCTAGACAGTTGGTTGACCGTGAATCTCATCAAATGGTGCTGCAACTCGGTCCAAATGAACAATCCACAGAGGAGGTGTCGTCTGGGGTGCCTTTCTATATTGATTCGGTTGATGTTGAATATATTCATGACGATGGGTGTGCGGTATGCATGGAGCCGCTGGGCGATACAAATTGTATTGCGTTTGCCTGTTTGCATGGGTTTTGTGCGAGATGCGTTGGTGAATTTATGCAACGTTGCAATGGAAAATGTCCGTCTTGTAGAGAAATTGTCTCGCAATTACGGTTTAAACCAACTATTTTACCTGAACATTTCAATAAGATGAATATTGTTTTGACTGAACGGAGGCATTCAGAGTATACATAGTCTTTTGACAGGGTGGAGGCTGACTTTTGAAGCAGGGTAGAGACAGACTTTTGACGCAGGGTAGAGACAGACTTTTGACGCAGGGTAGAGACAGACTTTTGAAGCAGGGTAGAGACAGACTTTTGAAGCAGGGTAGAGACAGACTTTTGAAGCAGGGTAGAGACAGACTTTTGAAGCAGGGTAGAGACAGACTTTTGAAGCAGGGGGTGTGTTGGGTGTTTTTTCATGTACTGTCCCACTGGCGCATCATCTCAACGGCACTATTCGACCCCCCGCATACTCATATACCCACCGCCAGTGCTTATATTGTATATATTTATATATATAGTTATCCAGAAATGAGTGACATATCGATTTATGAGTAGGATATCAATAATTGAGTATACCCCTCTCCACAAAAGTCTCCATAAAAGTCTCCATAAAAGTCTCCATATGCGAAAAATTGCCGTATTCACAAATGTCTATCTGTATTCATTTAAACAACCATCTATCATGACCCATTGCCAATTAATTGAAGACGACAGTGACTATAGTGCACACAAAAAAATGTTTGTGAAAACACTCAAACGTAAAATCTTTTTGCAGAAGAAGGTACCGCACGATAGCCCGTTACGATTCGAAAAGGAATGTACTGCGGTGCGCGGAATACTATTGTATATAATAAGAGAAAAAAAACTTCTATTTGATAATACTTTTCAGTCTCGCGCATTTGATAAATTCAACGGGGTCACCTATTACAAATGCAAAGATTACATGCAAGGTCTTCGTAATCATTCTAAAAATACTACTCTATCTGAGCGCTACATACAATTGTTCAATGGTACGATGAAAACATATATGAAACTATATCGGGAATTTCTTATTTCCAGGTACGCCACCCCTCTCAAGCGATTTCTTCCCTGGGACACGGTTGGTGTCATTCTCTCCTTTATCTGAGTTGAGGAATGATGAAAGAACCTCTGTTTTTTTCACGGCGAGAGGCCATGGGTATACCCGAAGAGGGACCATTCGTCGAAAATTTCCATTTGCTAACTTCTGCCAGTACATATCACTTTCTATATATATATATATATATATCTATATCTATCTCCATAATGTTTATATGCTATTTCTCGTTATTTTGTATGGGGAGTGTTCATTGACATATCTGACAACTCTATTGCGTATTTAATTTCTTTTTCCTCATATACCAAGGTATCTTCTCTTTTTTTGATGATATATTCCGCACAACTTCCACAATGGTCTTCATTCGAATAGTCTACAACCAGCCCCGCCTTTCTGTTCGTGTTTATATTCCACCTGCCCAGTGGATATTTTGTAGATGGCCTCAAAAAGGCCGACGTGAGTACGTCCTTTATATGTGAAATTGTAATACGCTTAGCAATTGACATGACTGCTATTTTTGAAACTCTGTATCTCTTTCTTCTGGATTCAATTTTGTGAACATCGTCTATATTCTCCTTTCATAAACACGGAAAAAAACTTATTACATTACAATGATTTAATTTGTTAATTTAGATACTAAAGCGTTAAACCTATCTGGCTCTATCTCTTTTTTGAACCTGACCTCTTTTATGTCATCTCTACACGTGGGACACTTACCATTGCATCGTGTGATAAACTCTCCAGTACAGCATACGCAATACGAATGTCCACACGACATGGCTACCGTATTCTGGGCCATTAATTCATCCATACATATCGAACAAATCTCATCCGATATGTATTTGGCATCTGTTGTGTCCATTCTAAATCGTATTTTATCTTTTACCGCTGGAATCGGCGCCGTCATATTTTCTCTGTGTATATCCAGAATCTGTCTTTCATAGAATCGTTGCTGTCTAATCATAATCCTTTTTATGTATTTTGTAACCACCTGTTTCTCTGCTTCCGCATACGCCTCTATATCTCTCGTTTCCAACAGATTGGTCATATTCTCGGTCATTAATCGTTTAAGCCGCTGCAACGGATTCTCTCGCCTTTGCGGGTTAGAACTGATAAATGCATCGTCTGGCACATTTGTATAATCTAGATACAAAGGGGTTATTTTTTGTTTGAATATATACACCATCATATCGGTGATTCGGCGGGTCAATGCAGTTTTTGTGTGAATTTCTTCGTTCGGGTTCAACGAGTACACATATTCTCTTACCTCGTCTGGATAAACACCTCCCAATGTTGTTGTTAACACTGGCAATACCCGTCTTAATAAGGGAACAGATATCGACAGCGGTCTCATCAGTCTGGTCATATTTCTACGACATATCTCTTTCAGATATTCTATTCCGGCAATACGTGCGTCTATCATAGTGACTCGAGAAGCATCTCCTACATGGTCAGGGGGGAATCGATGACTCCGTAAATTAACGGGCGTGCTTCTAGATATCATATATGCAGGCAATACCTCCCTGATATCAAGCTCGCTGAATTCAGACATGTATTTATTGATGTTATTTTGCGACTCCTGGGATATCTGCTCCGCCGTGTCTACTATGACTGGCGATTCGCATCTCGCAGCGGTATGTCCCACCTCCCTGCATATTCCACATGGCATATTTTAGTTGTTCCTTTGTTCTTTCTATTGTATGTATGCAATAGACTCCCGTTTTGGCAATTTTATCACTTTTGTCAAAAAATATACAAAACTATGAGGAAATGAATAAAACGGATAATAACGAGTCTTACATCCCATTCTCATTCTTATCAGACAGACAAAGTGATTTTACACCCTTGAAGATTTAAAACGCCGTTTTTGAAACAATTATAATAAAAATTATATAAATATTTTTTATTATATATAGTATCGTAATGGATAAAGATGAAAAAATAAAGGAAATATTAGAAGAAAATGCTAAATTAAAAGAGGAACTACAAGCAACCAAAGAGCATCTCAAAAAATATACAGCACCAGCAAGTAGAAAAGAATATTATGAAAATAATAAAGAACATATATTAGAAAAAATGAAAGCAAATCCAACCCCTGCAGAAATAAGAAAGGAATATAACAAGAAATCATATTTACGAAGAAAAGAAAAACTCAAAAAAGAAATAGAAGAAAAACAGAATAGCGAGAATATTTAGGAATAAGTTTTATTTGTAAAATAACTTAAAATTAAAATATTTAGTAAATATATAGAATGGGGAAAAAGAAGAAGGAAACATTTCAAGAGTTCCGTTCTAATGAAAAAAGTGCTTACACTACCATCAAAACCACACTCAAATCTGTATTACATAACCATAAAGCAGTTCAACCAGTCATTACTAATTTGGTTTTTGAAATGAATGATTTGATGATACATTCTTACCAATTTATCAGGTTGTATGTGTTGAAATGTTATAACGACAAACAACCTTTACCTGCAATAAATGAGAGGTTCATTCTGTATTGTATCAAAACATTAGGACTCCGTGATAAGCGTGGAAAACAAAGTAAGGATACTGACCTTTTAGAAACATTACAAGAGTTTTACGATAATGAATATCAACCTTTACTCAACCACGAGAAAACACAACTAAAGAATACTACTTTTTTATTACCTTATTTAGCAACGCAACTACATACTTCCTTATCTAACAATACACAAGAACACTTTATCCAACATTTCCTTCGGTTTATCAATAAAACAACAACTAACATAACAGAAGATAAAGCAATTCTATTCAAGTTCAAGAAGCAATTATTAGAATGTAATGAGGAAACTGATACGATGTTTGATGAATGGAAAAACACTCATTTACCTAATATTCTTCCTACAAACATAAAGAAATCAGTTCATTATGATGTGAAAGTGAAACCATTTGATTATTTGAAAGGTATGTTGTGTATGAACGCCGTATTAGAAAAGGAAGAACACAAATTATTTCAACCTTTACCACTTCGTAATAACATTATTCCCAAGCATATCATATTGGATACTGCATGTATCATCAGTTTATTCTGTCCTGAAAACGCAAAGAAGGGTGAGTTGTTAAAGAAGGTAAAGGAAAATCAATATGATATATGGAATAATCTATTGAACCTACAACATAAAACATTCAAAAGCAAACATTACCACTATCATCATCAACTCCAAACAGATGGAATTAGTTGTTCTTTATTGTTTATTCGTAAGGATTTGAAAGATAAGAAATGGGGGTCAAGAGTTCCTACTTTACAAGAACAAGAGTTTCATAACATAGAAGATTTATCATTAGAGCAACTCAAAGAAGTCGCACCTCGTAATATTGTTGGTTGCGACCCTGGTAAAAGGTCGTTAGTATATATGATGGATAGTAATGGTAAGAAACTCCAATACACAGCACCACAACGGAAGCGAGAAAGTAAATCAAAAACAAACCAACGGATATTATTAGAGGAAAAGAAACGAAACAACATCATAGAAAAAGAAACCGATTTATCGTTTCAAAATAGTAAATCTGTTGATTATGAAAAGTTCAAAAAGTATCTACAAGAAAAGGATAAACTCAACAAAGAAACATTAGATTTCTACCAACGAGATGTTTGGAGGAAAATGAAGTTTAGGCAATATAGTTATGGTAAGAAATCCATAGATACATTCCTTAATAAAATCAAGGAAACCTTTGGAGACAATATCCTAATTGGTTATGGGAATTGGAGCAGAAGCACCCAAATGAAACATTTTATGCCTACGCTCAATAAAGGATTACGAAAGCAAATCCATAAGAAATATGATACAATAACAATAAACGAATGTAATACAAGTAAAAAATGCTGTGAATGTAATAATGATTTATCTTATTACAAGCATAGTAATGGAAACAAGCAGTTCCGTCTTTTAGTATGTTCTGGATGCGTGAGACCCCAAGTCAAACAAACCGTATTCAAAACAAGAGACGCAAATTCAGCAATCAACATAATGAACTTAACAAAGTGCTGGATTGATAGGCAAGAACGCCCTGTGTGTTTTCAAATTTCGTCTTTCACCACTTCCAATACCAAAGAAGAAGTGGAAAAAGTTAGACCATCGTAGGTGAGATTCCTACTATTGATTTTACATTCTTGATTTTTTACTCTGTGAAAACGGCGTTTTAAATCTTCAAGGGTGTAAAGGCAAAGAAGAGTATGAGAAATTCTTGCATATCAAACTCAAACAAAAGATAAAAAAATTAGAAACTCGAGTTGAACTGCAAGAAGAGCGCATCTTCAAATTGGAAGAACTAATCGCAGAAATGAGATATGGGCGGTCAGAACAATTAATCAAAATGCAAAATACGAGGACAGAGTCATTGGAACATGATATATTAATCCTAAAAAAGATGGTGACGGACTATATAATGTAAATATCGGATGTTTTATTATTTCTTATTATTTCTTATTATTATTATTCTAGTAATTCCAATAAAAGAAACTGGGGTCACTCAGAAAAAGTGGACAAAAATAAATGTCCTTTTTTTCTTTTTGGGATGGAAAACCTATTTTTTTAGTGGAAAAAACGGGTTCATAGCATAATGCAGTAATTCACGTTTTTTCATTAAAATTCTCGCTGCATGATTTTTTATATTTTTTGGGGCCAAAGTATTTAGGGATTTTTGTGTAAGGGATAATATATACATATGCTTACTGGAAAATCCCAGAAAATCCCACCTGGTTATTTTTGTAATATTTGCAACTATTCTACAAGCAGTAAAAAAGATTTTAATAAACATAATAACACTGCAAAACATAAAAAGCTTACATATCTTACAAAAAATCCCAATACAGACTCCAACCCATATATGTGTTGTATATGTAACAAGGAATATAAGTCTCGTATGGGTCTCTGGCAACACAAACAAAAATGTCAACATAGGTCAATTGATGACCCACTCCATAACTCATTTGTAAAACAAAATAATCCAGATATGATTCAAACCATGGTCGAGCTTATTAAACAAAATCAGGAATTCAAACAACTATTGGTTGAACAAAATCATACCATCATCGAGCTTTCTAGTAAACCTACCACCAACAACAATACTACCAACAACAACAACAACAACAACCAGAAATTCAATCTTAACTTCTTCCTCAATGATACATGTAAAGATGCTATGAACATGTCTGATTTTATTGAAAATATGAATGTTCAATTTGAAGACATCGAGAACATTGGCAGAAACGGGTATGTGGCCGGGATGACCGATTTGATTCTTTCTCGCATCAAAAACCTCGATGTCACCAAACGTCCCATGCATTGCACCGATATGAAAAGGGAAACCGTCTATATCAAAGACAACGATGTGTGGGAGAAGGATGCCAACAACGCCAAATTACACAAAATGATTGGCTGCATTGCCCATCAAAACTATGGTATCATTCCCGCATGGAGGGACAAATACCCGGATTCCACGAATGCCGAAACACCCAAATTTGAGTTCTGCATTACTATGATGCGGAATGTTCTCGGCGATGCGGGAGAGGAGCAAACTCGGTTGGACAACAAAGTGATACGGAATGTCACAAAGCATATCAATGTGGATAAACAACCAGATACATGATTTGTCATACTTCTATTATTTCTTATTATTATTATTCTAGTAATTCCAATAAAAGAAACTGGGGTCACTCAGAAAAAATGGACAAAAATAAATGTCCATTTTTTCTTTTTGGGATGGAAAACTTATTTTTTTAGTGGAAAAAACGGGTTCATAGCATAATGCAGTAAATCACGTTTTTTTCATTGAAATTCTCGCTGCATGATTTTTTATATTTTTTGGACCAAAGTATTTAGGAACTTTTTTGTTACCCTATTATAAGGTAACAATGGGTAACAAAAAAGTTCATAAAAGTTCCATAATATTCAATTGTAAATTATGTAACTATAATACGGTAAGAGAAAGTCAGTATATTAGACATTTAAACACTGCAAAACATGAAATGGTAACAAATGATAACAATTCTGGTTCCATTAAGTTCCACTCGTTAATATGCAGTAATTGTTCAAAGGAATTTAAACACCGGTCTGGGTTATCGAGACACAAACAAAAATGTCAATATAGGTCAATTGATGACCCACTCCATAACTCATTTGTAAAACAAAATAATCCAGATATGATTCAAACCATGGTTGAGCTTATCAAACAAAACCAAGAATTCAAAGAACTCATTATTGAACTTTCCAAGAAAGATACCACCACCAACAACAACAATACTACCACCAACAACAATAACCAGAAATTTAATCTTAACTTCTTCCTCAATGATACATGCAAAGATGCTATGAACATGTCTGATTTTATTGAAAATATGAATGTTCAATTTGAAGATATTGAGAACATTGGCAGAAACGGGTATGTAGCAGGTATGACTGATTTGATTCTTTCTCGCATCAAAAACCTCGATGTCACCAAACGTCCCATGCATTGCACCGACATGAAACGGGAAACCATCTATATCAAAGACAACGATGTGTGGGAGAAGGATGCCAACAACGCCAAATTACACAAAATGATTGGCTGCATTGCCCATCAAAACTATGGTATCATTCCCGCATGGAGGGACAAATACCCGGATTCCACGAATGCCGAAACACCCAAATTTGAGTTCTGCATTACTATGATGCGGAATGTTCTCGGCGATGCGGGAGACGAGCAAACTCGGTTGGACAACAAAGTGATACGCAATGTCACAAAGCATATTAACGTGGATAAACAACCAGATACCATGGAAACCTAATGTATCCGGTATCTTCTATTATTCTAGTAATTCTAATAAAAGAAACTGGGGTCACTCAGAAAAAATGGACAAAAATAAATGTCCATTTTTTCTTTTTGGGATGGAAAACTTATTTTTTTAGTTGAAAAAACGGGTTCATAGCATAATGCAGCAAATTCCGGTTTTATTGTTGAAAAACTGACTGCATGATTTTTTATATTTTTTGGGCCAAAGTATTTAGGCGTAAAATATATTTCCATATTATAGTGTAAATGGAAGTATTAAAAACGCCGAAAAACGCCACATTATTTCAATGCAATAAATGCAACTTCAATTGCAGCAAAAATAGTGATTGGTCAAGACATCTACTCACACGTAAACATAATATGGAAGTAAATGGAAATGATTGGAAATCAAAAAATGCCGTATGTGAAATTTGCGAAAAAACCTTTAAAACCGCGTCTGGACTTTGGAAACATCAAAAAAAATGTAGTTCACTCACCGCTCATATCGAAAATACAAAGATGGGCGGTATTAATGCGTCTTCTTCCATACCTGACATGACTATAGTAATAGATTTATTAAAACAAAATCAGGAATTACAAAAACAATTATTAGATGCTGTTAAATTTAATGGGTCTCATATAGAAAACCAATCTATCACTAACAACAATCAACAGAAATTTAACCTTAATTTCTTCCTCAATGATACATGCAAAGATGCTATGAACATGACTGATTTTATTGAAAATATGAATGTTCAATTTGAAGATATTGAGAACATTGGCAGAAACGGGTATGTGGCCGGGATGACTGATTTGATTCTTTCTCGCATCAAAAACCTCGATGTCACCAAACGGCCCATGCATTGTACCGACATGAAAAGAGAAACCATTTACATCAAAGACAACGATGTGTGGGAGAAGGATGCCAACAACGCCAAATTACACAAAATGATTGGCTGCATTGCCCATCAAAACTATGGTATCATTCCCGCATGGAGGGACAAATACCCCGATTCCACGAATGCCGAAACACCCAAATTTGAGTTCTGCATTACTATGATGCGGAATGTTCTCGGCGATGCAGGAGACGAGCAAACTCGGTTGGACAACAAAGTGATACGGAATGTCACAAAGCATATTAACGTGGATAAACAACCAGATACCATGGAAACCTAATGTATCCGGTTTATTATTATTTATTATTATTTCTTTTATTATTCTAGTAATTCTCTCTGCAGAATGCCCCATAAATGAGATGATACGCAACGCATCGCCGCTGCATATCATTGTCCACTCGACTGTTTACCGCTGAGTTCGTTCCAGACCATCTCTTCTATTTCCATGAAGTTATTGTGTTCTCTGGATAGATTGTGTTCTTCCTGCTGTTCGTCTGTTTTAAACTCTTTATTGCAAATTTTACATTCTCTTTTTGTATATTTCGGCTTTCGTTTACTTTTTTTGCAACACGCTGTCATTATCGCCGAAAACATAATGGCCGACACTATACAGGTAAACCACGGAATCTTTATATTTTTATTGCGCATTTCTTCATTTGGGCGCAGCGGATACAATCGAGACTCTGACGGAAATACTAGTAATTCTAATAAAAGAAGCTGGGGGTCACAGAGAAAAAATGGATAAAAATAATGTCCATTTTTTCTGTTTCGATTGAAAACCGGAATGTCGAAACTATTCATTTCGAGTTATTGTTGTTTCAAATAAGACCGGTCTAGTGCAGTTTACTACGTCTCTTTTTAGTTTTACCATTAGGGGATTTCTTCGCACTTTTGTTATGTGTTTTGCGACAAAATGCTCGTTTGGTACCGGTTGCAACTTTACAACCTCTAACTTTTTTACATTTGTTGGGCGAACTAACCCGCTTACCTTTACAGAGAGATTTTCCTGGCATGTATACTATAACCAAATATAAAAGTATGGCTAAATATCGACTCTATTTCCAAACCTACTACTAAACCAGAAGTATAATTTATGTGAAGACTACTATCTCGAGAATGGAGAGTAACATTGTTCTATTTCTATTATTATTTCAAATTCATAAAGTAACATTCGAGAACCTGAAGAACATATTGAAAACAGAGTTATCCAGAAATGAGTGACATATCTAGAAATGAGTGACATATCGACTTTCTAGTAACCACGGTGTTGACCTCGATAAAAAAGAAAAAACAGTAGTTATTCTTACAAATAATGGTTATACATCTGAACCATGCATATATGCGGTTGCTGGCGGATTTCTATTATGGCGGCGCAGGTCCTCTTCCATCATTCCATTTCGCTCCTCCCACTCTAGTTTTTTTTCATAGTCCTTATCTATCAGAAATTTACTTAAGGCGCGGCTTTTTCTCTCTATTTCGCGAACCTCCTTTGGGTCATCATATCTCCAGAATATCGCAGAAATGAGTTCCCTATTTGTCATGTTGCGGTCGGATATGAACTCCATGACTTCATCCACTGTGGTGAGACCATACGACGGGTTGCGCGTATTCATCAAACCTCCCATGCATTCCCAATCCAATGTACAAAAGTATTCGCTTGGTGGGTCATCATCTTCCATGTCCTGGTACGATTCGTCGTCTGACTCCTCTATAATATCCTCTTCTTCTCTCAAATTCGTTCTACAATAAGGACATGTGTTTTTCATATCCATGCTTTTCATCAAGCAAGAGAAACAAAACGTATGCCCGCATGGCGTTGTTGTTACATTTGTCTTTCCTAGCTCTTCCATGCATATGCAACAGTCGGTTTCCTGTTCACTCATTTTGATACTATTATTATTATTATTATTCTTATTGTTACCGTCACGTTTCTACAAAAATATTCATCAATTTATTGGGAATTTTTACATTTGTCATGTTCTCGAAATGCGTTCTCTCTTGATGATTCTGATTTTTTTTTTGATTTTTGCATTAAATTGACGAAGACTTTACTCGTATTATGTTTAACAATTAACATTCAACAATCAACAATCAATTACTATACTCACAACATGTCGACGACTTCTTCTCCTATCAACAATGCTACTGACATTGTCCTCCCTGACCGGGTGTATGCTGGGATGCCCAAGGAAACTAGAGATGAAATTAAAAAAAACATGAATACCGAGAAGGAGGCGGCTAAGGAGGCTGCCAAGGCCGAGAAGGAGGCGGCTAAGGAGGCTGCCAAGGCCGAGAAGGAGGCGGCTAAGGAGGCTGCCAAGGCCGAGAAGGAGGCGGCTAAGGAGGCTGCCAAGGCCGAGAAGGAGGCGGCTAAGGAGGCTGC
>Ga0257127_1000580_pt1 | contig 31302 bp, 34 predicted proteins | sample SI060_135mmetaG_FD_190152 | JGI IMG/M metagenome (GOLD analysis project Ga0257127, IMG submission 190152) | Marine microbial communities from Saanich Inlet, British Columbia, Canada - SI060_135m | ecosystem: Environmental > Aquatic > Marine > Inlet | place: Canada: British Columbia | collected... | reverse complement strand
CAAGTGACGAAATAACCATAGGTGCGATTGTGCTTTGAGTCCAATTAGAGGCTAGGTTCTTGGCGGCTCCTCCAACTTCGGGGTTGGACTCTTGGGCTTCTCTGACCGCTTCTTTAAAGTCATCGTCTTTAGATAACTTTGCACCCAATGCTCTAAGAGGTCTAGCTACCATCATAGCAGACCTATTAATCCACTCATCTGTCCCTAGAACATCTAAGTTTTGCTTGATCATACCACGATTGAAGCCTGGAGTTTTAAAGCTACCCCTTAAACTTTTAGCGAGGTCTTTAACATCTTGTTGTGATGGTTTCTTTACCTCTAAAGCAAACTTGTTTCCTTTGAATACCTTTTCTGGTAAACCGAGATTAGGTTTAGAAATCATATCTGCAATCGTCTTTTGGATTTCTTTATCACTAGACCCACCCTCTTCACCCCCATCTCCTTTTATCGCTTTCGTAAACTCCTTGAATACCCCTAAAGCATATTCCTTCAGATTTGACTTTTTGCTGTCTTTTGATAATTGCTTCTTAGTGATCTGCTTCCAACCCTTAACCGTCCAATAACCCACCTCATTGCCTGTATTGGGGTTCTTACCTTTCCAAGTCTTAAACTTCTCATCTATAAGTGAGTTGAGAGATTTCTCTTTTGCGACTTTGGTAATATAACGATTAACTACTCTTTGAATACTAACTTGATGTCTCATCTCACCAACTCCATCTATCAGACTATAAATACCTAAAGCAAGATATAAAGGAACTACTACAAATATGAGCGAATGGGTCGTATATGTCATCCAGAGTCAGCAGATCAGACGCTCTGCTAAGACAGGTAAAGAACTACCTGGTTTCTTTTATGTAGGTTGCACCACAGATGTTAACCGTAGGCTGAGACAGCATCAGGGTTTCATCAAAGGAGGCGGGAAATACACTGCAAAGCACCGACCTTGGAAGCTCATGTGTACTTATGGCACATACGCTAATAGATCAGAAGCCATGAAAGCTGAGATGGATCTAAAGAAAAAGCGTGGTAAGGCTAGGCTCTATTGGACAGAGCAAGAGTCTAAATGGTGTCGAGGTAGAGAACCTAGATTTTAGGACAAAGCATTGATCTCCTCATCGGACATCTCTTGCATGGCTTTCCCGATAGCCTCATTAACTGTACCTAAAAACTCAACCATAAACTTATCTTCATCATCGGATTCGCTATCCTCACTCGCTATAGTCGATAGTCCAGACTGTATTGCTCCAACCAAACCATTAAACAAGTCTGATGTAGCATACCCACCCACCGTTGAAGCAAATTCCTCTGACCCCATTGCTAAACCTCCGACTGTCTCAGTGGCTTCCAAACTAAGAAACCCCCAAAAGTCTGCACTTTGACTCACAGATCCTATTACGGCATGAGATGCAACACTTTTACCTAAAGAAAGTGCAGTTGTTTTTGCAGTCAGTAATGGTGCGGCTGCCCCTGCTGTCATAACTGTTACTACAGCACCACCATAATAAATAGCTGAACCATAAATGGTTTTCATGTCTTTTTTAAGTTGTTCTTTATCTTCAAAGTCATACTTACCTGTAGCCATTTTACCTAGTAGTTTTGGTGTTTCTATGAGCATATCGGCTACTTCACCCTTTGCGTTCTTTAAAACAGACTTAAAACTAGACCAAGACTTCTTACCGATAGCTTTACCACTTGACGCAAGGAGTTTACCTACCTTTTTCTTTGCACCTAGCATCTTCTTTGTCAGACCTTTACCTGTATTCTTAGATACCCATTTTTGATAGTCTGCTAGTGCTTGCTTGTGATTAGGGTGGCCTTTACTTCGATACGCAGTCGCCCAAGAGACTTGTTTCTGGGTTTTATTATTCTTGTAAGAAGGTGCGACTTTTTTATACACCTCAATAGCACTTTTCTCGGCTAACTTGACACTCGCTATCCTTAAAGCCATCTCTTTTCGAGCTAAGGTCTTTTCAAGGGTAGCTACCCTAACCTCAAGTTTTTTTAAGTATTCTTTATTTAACATATCTAGCCTCCTCAATAAGTTGCTAGATAAAGAAACTATTAAAGTTTAAGGAAAGACTCTACAAGCACCTCTGCGAGATCTTCCCCCTCAACCCCATGTGAACTTACCCATAACTCCCCTTCTCTCCTTACAGACCCATTATTGAGTGCGTATAGATGGTGGAGGTACGCAAGGGTAACTGTGTCCTCAAAATCGGGCAACCATGTTTCACTAGTAATAGTGTATCTAACTTTTTGTTTAGGTTTGAAGTGAGGGAAAACTAGGATGCCAGTCACGCAGACCCACTTAGGGTGTTTAACTAAAAGCCTAAGACGATCAATATCCACCAGAGTTAAACCATCCCTCTCCCTTTAATATAAAAGAACTCTTTGAGATAAGTTTCTGGGGGTCTTCTGTCTTACATTTAGGACAAGGAGGTGATGGGTCATTCATTTTATGCGTGGCTTCAAAGTCATGTTTACATTCTTCTTGTTTACATCTGTAGTTGTAAGTCGGCATTATTTGTCTCCTTCTTTCTTTAATCCCTCTTCTCTTTTAACCCTTCGGGCTTTAGATTCAAGCGTTTTAACATACTCTAATAGCCTACCAAGCTCTTTATCGACTTGCTTTAGTTTTTGTTGTAACTCTTTATCTGAACATATTGAGTCATCTTTCCTATAACTATTGTAAGATAGAATTGAACGAATACTTTCTTTGCTTGATAATAACTTTTGTTGTATAGATCGAGCGTGTCTTAATGAGGTTGTCATAATGGAACTTTCTTCTAATGTTTTTCATGCACAAGCATATCGTATTATTAACCAACTAGTCTCTGGGGCGAAAGATCATGGATTAGAAGTTTCAACCATGCCCCCACAGTTGTCCATCATTATACATGACGAGTTGGATATTGGAGAAGATTTTGGATCTACTGTTATCTCTTCAACATTACCTGATATTCTACAAGATGTAGATCCAAGCACTTGGTCTTGGTTCGCTAGGTGTAGAATGGAAGATGAAGATAAATCAATAGGTTTTATCTTTTGGTGTGTGGTGGAAAGCGATGATCAAGACCAAGTATTTGGAGCTTCTTATCTCAAAGGAGATGGTTGGTCGGGTTTTCTAAGCGACTTTAAGTTTGAGTCTGAACCTCTGCAAGTAGACCCTATGCAAGTAGTTCCTCCATTGTGCGATAACTACGAAGAAGAATATCTGGTTCATTAAATGAGCTATGTGATGCCAGTTATTCTCTTGTGTCTCGCTGATATCATTTTTTGGTTTAAGGGGAACTCAAAGGCTCTCTATGGGATAGATTGGGGGCCTTTAAAATGGTGGCTCTATACAAGTTTATTCACAAACTATATGACCCTATATGCGTGGTGGAAGCTAATAGAAATCGGAGATGTTTGGAAAGCTGGCGTAACTTGGGGCTTGTGTAGTTTGACAATAGACCTTATTCTCAACTGCTACTTCTTCGGGTTCAACTGGAAAGGGGTAATAGCATTATGTCTTTGTGGTGTTGCCGCTGTCATAGTACACACTTAAAAGGAACACAGTATGAAAGCTCTTTATTTCGCTTATGGTCTTTGTCTTGAAGAACACACAATGGTTGACTACCACCCTAGTGCTAGGTTTCACCTGTTCGCAACCTTGAGGGGTTTTAAACTCATCTTCTCTAGTGATGGAGTATGTTCCATAGATAAAGGGTCATTTAATGACATTGTTGAGGGCGTTTTATACACCGTAGATCATCAAGAGTTATCCGAACCCAGAGAGGGTTCTTCACTGTCTATACTCGACATTATGGGTCATGACGGAAACTATGTCTCAGCTCATGTTTATTATACGAACCGAAAAGATCTAGTAGCCCCAACTCAAGATTATCTTATGAGAGTACATAAAAAATATCAAGATTATGGCTTTAACATGACACCCTTAGAGAACGCACTGGATAAATCAAACTATCAAGATACAGAGCAAGAGGAGGACACAGTATGTGGGTCATTGCTGTCTTTATAACCTCCCTAATTCTCCTATATGTGATCGCAGAATATGTAGCCTAAACAAGCACTTCCAAATAAAAGCAAATACACATCATAATCTCTTCTGAGTAGATACAATCCATCATATTAACTTGTCTTTTTGTATGTTATATCGCATATCAGCCACCTTATAAGTTTAGTTCCTATAAGGTGACTGATAATAAATAAGGTATTAAGAGTTAGCCATTCGACACAAAGTCATTCAACTTCTTTGCAATAGTTAAAACTTCGTCAACACCCATAGGGGGCATCTTCAACCCCTCGATGTTTTCTTTCGCAGATGTAATCAACTCAGCGGCTGCAACACCAATCGTATCTTCATGTCGATCATAAAAGCTACCTGCAATGTCACCTTGTGTGTGCATATACTGAATTTGCTTTTCTACACTGTCTTCAACGATATGTTGAGCGAGATGTAAAATCTCTACACGAAGCTCATAGGGGGTCTTGTTTGGTTTAGGTGCAAGGTCACCTTTTAGACTTGACGACATAAGTCATCCTTTCTCTGTGTGTGTGTTACCCAAATGGGCGTTTATACTTTAGACTCTCTAATAATGAGAGTCAATAGAAATTAATCGCTATTTCTAGCTTCAAGAACCGCCTTACGAATCTCTTTAGACTGAGCGACTACATCTTGTAGTGATTTACGGACTCGTGTCCCTGCGGCTTTGTTTCCATCGTCAACTTTAGAAGCGTCTGATTCGAGGTCTGCGATTACTTGCTTAAGGGTGGCGATACGGTCTGAGATAGTACTCATATTGATTTCTCCTAATAAGGAAAGGGTTGATTAATTGTAGGGATGTCCTACACAACACTCATTATACTATGGGATTCTCTATTTCAGACCTTTTTTTAAGCTCTTCAAACATTTCTTTAACTGACCACTTTTCTTTTATTGCTTGTTGTAAAATCCCCACACTAATCCCTAAGAGCTGTTTCCTAAGCCAGGTTGCTCTAGGTATCCTTTCAGTCCCCATGTATATCTTGTTGTCCTTACCTAAATATACACTTTCATTCCCATAGGCTTCTCCAAGCGTGAATAAAATGGTCAATCCATTCTTCGAGAGCCATACCTCAACCTCTTTGAGACATTTTGGGTCTTGTGAATAATACCCACTTATCAAATCTGGAGGTAAAACCTTTGAGGGCTTAATCAGACGCTCATACTTCAAAGATAACTTCGCCATAAGGAACGATCCCCATCTGAGGCAGAGACCCAACCGATGAACTTAATCTTGTCTTGAGGAGATAGTTCTGACGGATTATATACAATACTTTTGGCGTACTTAGGTAGTAGTTTTACGCTTAGATTCTTAGGTAAAACTACTTTATATCCATTACGAATGTGGTTACAGATTACGAGTTCAATCATATTATTTCCCCATCTTAAACTTGCCACCCACGGGTAGCGTTTCGGTTACAGTCCACGGGTCAGATTGGAATCTTTTTGGGCGTGGTTTTGAGTGATCAGGTTTTGAGGATTCCCCTATAATTATTTCTTGGGGGATTGTATTTAGGGGGTTTTGGTAAACTTGAGGTTGCGTCTGAGGGGGCTGAGTTTCTATTGCCCCCTCAACCTCTGGAGGTTCAACAGGTTGTGCTGGTACTGTATCCTCTTCCTCCGAAACAATCAAAGGGGGAGTGTCAGAGGGTTTCTCCGAAACACCCCACACTTCAATCACCTGTGGCTCTTGAAACCCCTCGAAGTTAGAAATCCCATCCCACCTACTCGACTTATTCTGAGCAATTATATTAGGATTCACAAGCAATCTATCTGATTGCGTGAGGATACGCCTATCCCACTTAGTGAACGCCCAGTCTGCACGAACACACTCTCTATTTTTACATTGGTTGCAAAAGGTACGCTCAAACTCTGGCGGACTCATTAAACCACCCTCGTTGCACTCGATAAAGAAATCTTTAGTGGGCTTCATACTCATACCTCAAAAGTAGTATTGTGGGTTCTTTTTCTTGTTTATTGCATCCTGATAACCAGAGGTATACCATTTAATAGGTTCTACTAAACTGAGATCTCTACTTTTCATCCCTACAACCCAAAACAAATGGTTTAAACTTGGCTCTCTGTTCTTAACCATCCAATCCCATGCTTTCGACTCATAAGTGTAATCGAACATCGGGTAAGTCTTCAAAGACTTTCGGTAAGGGTGTTCTGAACTTACTAGATTGACCTCACCATCAAACTTTTGATCTTGAGGGAGGGGGTCATACCACTTTGACTTATTTGCCTCAGTGAATCCGCTCACATCTATTATATTCACTTCTTTAACATTAGACTTCCCATACTTTTTAACACCCATTAAAACACCTAGTGCAGAAAAGCCTGACCCCGCGATCACAGTAATTTCTTCTACCTTGTTAGGAATGTTCTGTACTTGGTATATGATAGGATCAAGAGCTAGATAACCTATATCCCCAAAGTTTATTTCATAAGGGTTGCTATTTTCTATGTGCCATTTAACATCGCATTTAGAACCCGAAGGTTGAGGGTTGCTCACACCAAAGATTTTCGCCCCCACCTTTTGAGCTATAGATATATTGATACGGTTAAGGTCTACCTTTGAGTTGTCGTATCTAGGAACACAAACGATACACTCTAAGTTAAAATGCTTTGCCACTTGAGCTACCGCAGATGTTTGAGCAGAGGGTAGTCCACCACTCACGATAAGAGAACCCCCATGCTTTTCTTTGATGAGGTCTAAGTTCTCACTGACTATGTTTATACTCTGCCGAACCTTAGAGCCGTTGACATATCCTAACTTAAATTTATCTCCACGCTTAACAAGATACCCCTCATGTTCTTCTATGGGGTCTAAAGTCTTTATTAGATCATACATGATTAAACCTCGAAGTATGTTTCTTTTTTAGGTCTGAATGAACTCCACATATCTGTAGTCATTTTAACTGTTGAGGGGCAAGTTACATTACAATATAAAGAATAAGAACCACCCCTCAACTTTGACTTCTTGAGGGGGTCATCTTTATAACCCCCTACAACTAAGTTTTGTAGGTCGGGCATAAGATTGAATATGTGTATGTCTGACATCCTTTGAAGACCACCAAACGGTATCTTATCATAATCACTTATTGCCCCTACACAAAGCCATGTGTGATCTGTATAACACCGATAAAGACTAGATGTGATGGGTTTATTGTCTTTCAGTAAGGTGAGGTTCTTTAAATGGTCGATACTAGATCGGTGTTTAATAGCGTACCCAAAGAGTTTACAAACACCCCCTTTTTGAACATTCCAGGTGTCATTGAGGTGAGATAGCCTCTCCAAAGGATAATCCACAACTACCTCAAGTTCATTGTTCTCTAAAGCCTTATTAAACCTGTTGATCTCCCACCTTATATTTTTGTTTTTATTACCACTAAAACCTTCGGGCCTGTGATAATTCACCTGAACACCACCCCTGAACTCACTAACTTTGCGATAATCTACTTTATACCTCTTGGCTTCTTCTAAACCTACCCATGCAGACAGACCCTCTCTTAAACTCCGAATGAGTGCTTCTTTCTCTTTATCTTCATCTCCACCAATATGTATCGGAGAAAAGTAGAGCTTAAAATACTTGGTGTTTATGATTTTTGAGTGCCGACCCAGATAGAGGACATCATCTTCTATCTTGAATAAGCACTGATTTTTATAGTTAGACAGATACTTCAGAGCTTCATAGTTATAACAAAGCAACCCTCTATCCAGAGCAGAAGACACAAATGGTGTTATCTCTTTCAAATGTCTTAACTCAAGCAACTTCCACATTCAGAGAACTCCAAAAAAAGTATCTGTTTGTCGATTTGGTTCGGGGGCGTATAAGCACCCATCTCTTACCCAAGTGTAATCGTCTATCTTCTTCTCTTCTTTTTTCCCATACTCAAAAAACATACTTGTAATCCTATTCTAACAAAGCATTGATTTTACGACCTCCATATACCACATCATACTCACCATCTTGCGACTTAATCCAATCGGCAAGGTCTTTTGCGATCTCCTCAGTTAGTTCCTCTACACAAAAAGTAGGAAGAGCGTGGGTTTTCTGAACGGGTTCTTCTACGACCTTCTTTTTAACTATGTTATCGGGGTTTACTCCATAGTCTGCATAAATTTGTTCTGTCTGCCTTTTGATCTTGGCGATGAATTCCTCTGTGTAATCACAATAGATGTTGCTAGAGCCACAGTGCATACATGAGGTCGGCTTAGGATCACGAGGTGTTTTTCCATCACAATCTACCTCTCTGCACTTGTACTTGGCATTGATGATCTTATCCCCTGCTTCTCCTGCAATCACATCTTTCTCATCAAAAGGCACTGTCCAATCTTTACCAAGCTCAACATCGACAAGTAAAGGAACTTGCCACCCTAAACGCTTAATGACTTTGTTGCGAGTCATTAATTCAGAAATGATGTCAATCGCTTCTTTCAAGATTGACTTATGAATCTCGAACACGATTTCGTCATGTACTGTTAAGACCATCATCAGTTTGTCTTGCCAGCCACGCTTCTTAGTCTCTTGATAGATGAAGCTCATCGCCAACTTAGTCACATCAGCACTTGTACCTTGAACTGGGCCATTCACTGCCTTACGCTCATCTTTGGACTTGAACCTAAAGTCATCAGATTTGATGTCGGGTAAAGGTTGAACCCGACCCATACCCGTCTTTACATAACCATGTTTACGACCAAAGTTGTGTTGCTTAGACCACCATTTAGTCAACTCACGATAGGTCGAAGTGAACTTCTTGAACTTCTCATCAGCCTCTTCAGAAGAGCAACCAATAGTACGCTGAACAGCTTTACCTGTACCTCCGTAGGACAACGCAAAGTTGCAACCCTTAGCATTCCCTCTTAATGCTTTCCAATCATCACGATTTTTAGCTCCCTCACCATAAAATGCAACTGCTGTGATTGTATGTAAGTCTCCAATCTTGTCCGACCCACAACCAGTACAGTTTGAAGGAGGTGCTTTAGCGAACCCATCCTCTTGGAGTTCTTTAGGATAAGCTGTGCCACATTCAGAACACTCAAAGAAAGCCTTGATCCATTTAGGCTCAAGACTAAGGTTGGTTACTAACCGAAGCTCTACACCTGCATAGTCAATGGCCGCTAACCACCAATCATCATCTCGCACAGACACACATGAACGCATCTTAGAAATCGCTTCGGGTTTGTTTGGGTCATAGGTAGCAGGTATGCCTTGAAAGGGTACACGACACCCTCCATCTTTGACCTTCCAAGGCTTGCTATTCGTCTTACAGGAAAAACGACCTGTGTCTGCACCAAACTGATCAAACTTAGGTTTAAGCGTACCATCTGGTCCAACATCTTCTACAAATGGAATGAGATACTGACCCATTGCCTTCCCAAGCTCTCGAAAGGTCTTAACCTTAGCCATAAAAGGAAAGTCTTCAGCCGCATTTTTAATCACATCTTCAAGAATGTCCTTAGAAGTCACGACCTGCCCCGACTTTTCACTCGCCTTAAGCCCTGGTACACTCAACTCTCTAAATAACAGACCGAGCTTTTGAGGAGATAAAATGTCATAGGTTAATGGAAACTCCACTTCCTCAGTACCTACACTCTTACCGAGAACCGTTACAGCCTTAGTAACCACACCCTTTTCATCAGGATAAAGTCGAAGGGATTCCTTACGAGCTTCATCTACACGAGTTTTATAACTCATACCCTCCACTTCCATGTGATTAAACTTATTATCTCCCTTTAGACTCCCCTTGAGGACTCGCACATAGTTAGGTGTAATGTCTCGACCTAAGATCTCTTTCGCTCCATCGTAGACCTCAATCAAAGAGTCAAACCATAGCTTCTGCCCTTGCTGACTGTACTTCAAGGCTGTATCTTGATCAATGTACACACGATTTCTGTGCATCCACCGAGTCGAGAGTAGACACATACGCTCTAACTTATACATCGAGTTAGTGTGTTCTTTAGCTTCACTGTACTTCTTATACAAAACTTCCCACAGCCCAAGCGTACACATTGCATCACTAGCGGCATACCAAACACAGGGTTCCCAGCTCACATCAAGTTTAGAGTAATTCTTGTCGGGAGCATCGGGCATGAGGTCTGATAACTCAATCATCTCTCGCTCAAGGTGAACATTAGTTAAATGCTTTAGTCCTCGACCACCTTTTTCACGAGGGTTCAAGAGATACTGAATGATGTAAGTGTCATGCCATTTAAAAGAATCCCAACGCTCCTCTCCTAGACCCGACTTGTATTCATTAAACTCCAAGAACTCTTGATCAAAACCTGCGTTATGGAAGATTGGTTGTGCTTCTACGCTTGGATCAAGCAATCGCTCAAGTGCTGGGTGCATTAATCTCCAAGGAATGTTGTGTTCAACTCCCTCTTGATGACCAACAGGGAAATAATACCCCTTGTCCCTATGTGCTGACAGGCAAACACCAACAATGGAATCTTTAGTGCGACCATCGAATACACGATTATCAAGACCTGTTGTTTCAAGGTCAAGACCATAAGCACCAACTGGACTGTTGATACACTCATCAATACACTGATCAAGGTTCTCTTTAGTACCCAAGATCATTTCTGTGTCTTTCATCCACAACTTGGGTTGGATATTTGGTCGTCTTAATGACTCAAGCATATCTGCAAACATTCGTTGCACCTCCTTATAAATATAGTTCTCACCCTCCTATTATATGAGGTTGGGGCATATTGTGACCCCTTATTTATACCCTTATGTCATCAACTTTAACTCTCTTGGAAGGAGAACCTAATATGACTATCGCATCAATCCTCAAAACACCAACTACTCGTGTAGTCCTCAGTTCGGCTTTCAGCAATCGTATGCTAGCCGAGAACGCTCTTGTCCACAAGATCGACCTTGATGTCGATCAAGCTAAGGCTATCATCTCTCTCGCAGAGATGGCAAGCAACATCACCTTCGAGAACGCTATCAATCCACGCCACGAGTCCACTGTGGCTCTCGCTCAAGGACTTACCAAGTCCGAGTGTGTCGGTGGCAATGTGAGTCTCAACGATGGTGATGTGGTGGTCATCATTCAGCCCTCAGCATCGAGTCGAAACGACACCGAGTTCGAGGTCGAACACTTTAACGAGTGTATCTTCCAAGTCCTTCAATGCCTACCCCTCTCAATGCTCCAGAGTTAAAGGGAGGGTGTATGTTGATCTACACAGATGTGGATCAGTGTGGCTTATTCGGAGCTAAATACTTTGGTCTTAACGAGATGCTTGTCTGCTCTGCTGATGCTCTCTTACGCTCCAAAGGTGGCGATGGATACGACAAAGAACACCGAGACTTTCTTGAGCCACTAGGTTCACAAACCTTAGTCCTCCAGCGTACTGAACAATGTAGTCCAGGTTGGTGGGAACTTATCAAAACACTTTAAAAAAGGAGAATGGATATGCCTTATAAACGAATGGAAAATGGAGAACGAGTATGGGTGGAGGTCGGTGGTCGTTATAACAACGAAGTTCGCTACTACAGCCGACCACCTCAACCCGCCCCTATGCCTGTCTTTCGGGTTCGTGAGAACATCGACTACAACACAGGTAAGACAACACGAGAGATCGAGGTTGTAGAGGATAAAGAATAGTAGCCCCTATTGCACAAACCTAAAGTATATTTTAATCTTTGTGCATGGGCAAGGCAGAACAAATAAGAGTTAGAAGTCTCATTCGTTTGCTTCATGTAGTATGGTATAGTATCTCCATCTAAACAAAGGAGATTAACTATGTCAGAACTATACTTTAAATACGCCCTGTATGGACTTGCAAGCCTCTTTCTTGTATCGGTGGGGGGTAATGCTTGGACTGTCTATAAAATGCAACGAATGGACGCTACAATACAAGATCAGATTGCAGGTGTTCTTAGTGAGAACGCTACAAAGATAACCACGATGAATGAGACTTTAGGTACTGTGAAATCTCAGATGGTTGATCGTGCCACGCTTGAACAAAGAGCAAAAGAAATCATTAGTGGACTTGACCAAAAGACCCAAGACGCTATAGGGAAGTATACTTCTGAAACGGGAGCAAAAGTAGACTCAATCAGCAAACGCTTTGTTAGAATGGAAGCAAGACTCGATCAAGGGATCTCTCGCATAGGTAAAAAAGTAGATCGCCAAAGAAAAACCCCTCCTCCCCCTAAAAGCTGGAAAGGTGTGAGTAGACAAGATCAAACCCGATGTGCAGACCACCCAGAGAGATGTGAAACATTTGAGTTTAGCTGGCACTCACCTTTCTCTCTAAAAGGTAGACCCATATATACTTTCTCAAGTAGAAACATATGGGAAGGAAAAGGGAGTCTCGACCTCAACTTAGCATTTAAGGTGGTGGCGATCACTTATGGTGAGGATCAATCCAAACTCGGTTCGGGTGCGGTTCAAAATCAAGGTATGCACATTTATGGTGGGTACTTTGATGAACAAGGAGAGTTTGTGGAGATAGAGGGTCTTGAGAGTAAACTCATGAAAGGAGATAAAAACTTAGATCCTAGACTGATTTATGTCCCAAAGGTTGATGCACCTATTGGGCGTTTAGGGTTAAGTTTGTTTGAACCAAGTTTGCTTGTAGGCTCAACATATCAAGCGAGTGACTTTGGTCTGTCTATTGGGGGTAGCTTTTTGAATCTCCGTAAAGGGGAGTATCGGTTCGGTGGGAACTTTGCCCTTACAGAATCTAATCAGTATCTAGGGCTGATGGGAACATGGCATCCATATATAGCGGGTAAAAACCTCAATATAGCTCCTGGTCTTGGTTGGGTATTTGGTGCTGATGGTTCTAACACATGGTCGTTGGGAGTCCACTTTCAAGTTTGGTGAGTTAAAGTCGGTAGAACTTTTTAAACCCTCTCCAATCTTTGGGGTGTATCTCACTAAACATACTTGGGATCTTAGAAATCAAGACCCATTCCCATTCAGTATGCTCATGGTCTAAAACAGGTTCTATCTCTGTTTTACAGATTCCAACATACATGGTGTAAATCCTGTCCTCAACATGATCGACTACCTTGTATTGGTCGGGAGTTATACCTGTCTCTTCTTCAGTCTCCCTAAGAGCTGTCTGATAAGTCGTTTCATTTGGTTCGCCCTGTCCTCCTGGGAAGTCCCAATAGCCCGACCACTTGTCGTATTTATAATGTGTTCTTTTCATTATGAGGGCTTTATTACCGCATAATAGCATTACCCCTGCACCCATAGTGGTTCTCCTTTTGTAATTTGTTTATTAGTACCTCTACTGTACTTATTAAAGGAGTATAAAATGAAGCCGAACCAACAAGTAGCTTTGAGATTAGGGGCAACCCATGAGTGATGGAAACATACCACTAGGCACTACACCATTACCTGAACACTGTCACTTTGTTGGCAGTGATAAGATAATCTGCTCGGACAACGATGGCGTTGATCGAGAATGTGAATTTTTCGAGGGTGAATTAGGATGCAAGGTGACAGCACAACTTGTGGATGTAAACCCAACAGGTGCGGAGATGAAAGATGTCTTTATAGGTCATGCTTATCTTGTAGTGGTTGTCGCTATTTTGAGTTTAGCCTTAACTCAAATCATTAAACCTTTCATTTGGAAAACCTGCACCGAAAAGTCGGATGCTGTGATTAGACTATTTGCGATACTCACGGGTGCGGGTATTGCCTACCATTTATCAAACCCACTTAAGATGATTGATGTCTATATGGGAGCAAGTGCGGGAGCTATCAATGCTTTCGTGATAAAAATGTTTAAAGCTAAAGTCAAGAAATCACTAGGTGTTGAATCAACACCAGACCCACAAGATAAGGAAAAAGAAGATGAATAAATCACTACAACGAGTTGCTTCAAAATATATGGAAGCAAGATTATTTGGACTACTTAGTACTCCTGTTAGCAATCAGGAAATAAGAAGAGCAGTTAAAAGATTACAATGGGCTTTCCCAAAAGGTGAATACAAAGTCATGTCCATTATGGGGCAAGACAGGAAGAAAGTGATTAGGACTACTACACCAGATGGTTTCTTGTCTGAGATTACTGGTCTTGAAATGGACAAAAAAGGGAATCTATCTTATCGGGTCTTAACTGTGTCTAACCCTCATGGTAGAGACATTAAAGTTGATAGTTTAGACGAAGCGACAGATACTGTATATAGATTATTAAAGAATCACTTGTAAGGATGCTTTGAAAACCATAGGAGGCTTATGAGTAAAGAGACTAAAAAAACTGAAACGACCGAGACTCTGATGGGGCCACCTGCTCCTAAAATAGAAAAATATGATCATATTGGTCATGTGTATCTCATAGTCGTGGCGGCTATTGTTAGTTATGCGGTCACTGAAATTGTAAAACCATTCATCTTCAAAACCTGTGCTGAAAAATCTGAAGCCGCTATTCGCCTCTTTGCTGTCATTACAGGAGCGATTGTAGGGTACTCTTTAAGTAATGATATTTTAGATCTATGGCTCGGAGCTTCGGCAGGGGCATTAAATGCTTATGTTATCAAAATCATCAAGTCAAAAATAAAATCCACAGTGGGTTTAGATAAGACACCAGCACCAGAGTCCAAAGATTAATAGTTTCTTTATCTCTATCCTTTTCTAGTAATTATAACAGGAAAGGATAAAGTAATGGCTACTAAAATCAGAATAACACACACAGGAAAAGGGCCTATTGACCCTCGCACTAACCAAGAACTAACCGCAGAAGGATTCACAGTTTACTTCAATGACTTAACGGATAATCTTGATCAAAGTCAGTTCACTAGGTCAATCGCACCACCAAGCCAACTTACTTTCACTACAGGAGGTAACAACTTTGTTACTCTGGACTTCACAGACCGAGTTGAGAAGTCTTACGAGTCTGGATCCATTAAGGCTTTGATCGCTAGTGGTCATATCACTACAACCTTTGAGGGATCTGACGGTGGTGCGTTAGAACTGGTCGAAGGTGTTACATTATACGCAACTGACCCCACAGGAAATGGTGGCGAAGATCCCGATGTGAACGATCAAGGTATCAGAATCAATGGTAAGAGTGGTGTCAGTAATGGATACATAGACTTCTTCTATGATGATGATGACTCAATGTTAAGAGTTATCGCTCATCCGTCTACCAATATACCTAATGACGCTGGTGATGCCGATATGGTATTTATGACATCAGCAGGGTACGCTGTGGGAAATGGCAGTACAGGGGGTGGAGAGTTTCGAGTCAAGACAGGGTATGGTTTGGATTCTAATGCCCAAGACGCAAACGGTAAAAACGGAGGTGATGTTGAGATTTTAACTGGAAGTGGTGGAGAGTTTGGGGGAAAAGGGGGTACGATTTCAATCACAACAGGACAGGGGCATGAAGATAAAGGTGGAGATATTCTGATCGTGACAGGCGAGGATCGCATAAACGGTAACGGAGGGGATATCTACCTTGAAGCAGGAGCAGGCTTAGGCGTAGGCAATCGAAGTGGTAACATCACTCTAGCACCTATGACGGGTATAGCAGGGGCTACTAACGGCAATCTTAAAATCGCAAACATGGATAAGGGGCTACTTTCTATTGATGGGAACTCTAATGTAGTATCCACAGGGAATGGTTTCCTCGTAAAGAAAGAAACTATTAATGTTGCTATTGGTCAACTCACCCAACACATCATTGCAGATGCAGACTTTCTAAATGTACTCCGAGCCGAAAGTATTATCACTGTAACACTCCAAACCGTAGCAGGTGTAACTGTAGCCACTGCACCTTATGTTTCAGACATAACACCAGATACAGACTTCACTGTAGGGTTCGATCTCACAAATGGTAATGTTGGGGCAGTTGATATTTTTATTAACTACATGATTGTAGGATAAATATGAAATACCTATACCACTACAAAGCTGAAGTTCTTTCCGTATATGACGGAGACACAGTTACCCTTATGATTGACCAAGGCATGAAACACTTCGCCAGAGTCAAAGTAAGAATGATTGGGATTGACACCCCTGAGATACGCACTAAAGACCTTGATGAGAAAAAAAGAGGGTATGCCGCTAAGGACTACCTAAAGTCCCGAATCGAAGGTAAAACCATTATCGTACAAACCCTTAAAAAGGGTAAGTTCGGTAGGTGGCTTGGCGTTATGTGGGATTACACCGAAGATGCAGATGATCTAGGTGAATCACTTAACGATGAAATGATCCGCATGGGTCATGCTAAAGCCTATGACGGTGGTAAGAGATGAAACCTCATCAAAGAGTTGCGAGTAGACATATCGCTCGTCTTGATATTAAGTTCGTAGAAACGGATGACTTTACTAATACAAATTCAACTCATTCGATAGAGATTGTAAATAATAAAGTGAAATTATATAGGGATGTTGTAGGTTTTATAGAGGGTAAGTTTGGAAACCATACTTTAGAAGAACTATATGAATATGCCTGTTCTGAAGATATTTTAGCCCTTTATGAACTATGGGCGATAGATGCTGAATGGCACGATGAGATCCCTGTATTTGAAGTCTTAGAGAGCAGTGTCGATGAGGAGTATCGCTCAAAAAAGTTAGGTCTTCAAATGTATAAAGAACTCGCCAACTTAGCTAGGGAAGAGTCTAGGACACCAATGTTCTTTATCCCTAACTACTGCAATACGAGGTCTACAACCCCTTCAGCACTAAGGGTTTGGAAATCCTTAACAACATCAAATGCTTCGACCAGCTCTGGTGATGTTGTTTTGATGGTAGGTCGAAAGTTGAGATAAAGATGAATAGATATGCAAGTGTAAATAGAGTCGCCCGTATCCATACAGCTCGTATGCAAAAGAGAGCGATGTTCTTTGATAATGTCAAAGAAGATGTAGCTTCAGCCTTCATGCAAAATGAAGCGTCAAAAGAACGAAAGAAGATTTCTAGCGAAGGTAAGTCTGGATTAAAGTTCTTGCAGAAGCAGTTTGGACTAAACTCAATGGATTCCTTCATCAAAGCGATTGGGCAATCTAAATATGATCCCAATGACCCAGTACAAAAAATGATTGCAGAAGCTGGGGCTAAAACTAACTCGCCAGGTGAAGCAGGTGATATGTTAGGTAGGTTCGCTAATGCTTATCAGAAGCAAGACATTGAGGGGATGGCTAAAGAGGTAGGAGTTGAAAAAGAGACTATGGCTCTCGTCCTGCTCTGGTATGTGAGAGACAATAAAAATGTGAAACTCAAAAATGCTTCCATGAACAAAAATGCTTTTTGGAATCCATTTGCCGTTGCTCCTGTCCCCCCTCTCCCCCCTTTCCACGCACAATCTGTTGTAGTGGAAAATGTACTAAATATAGGTGGTGGTGTGGTTAGCCAAGTATCTCACTATACAGGTGAAGGGATTTCATGGCTTTGGTCTATAATCCCTTCAGGGTATGCTCCAACTTTACCCACAGGTAAAGTGTGGACTGCAATATACTTCATTCTGAAGAATGCATGGCTAGGGATTATGAAGGCAGGTGGCCTAGCTATAGGGGCGATTAAAGCGTCAATAGTTAAAAGCACAGCGACATTCGGAATCATCGCAGTGCTGAAAGTCATAGGGATTGCACTTATTGTATATTACGCCATAATAGGTTTGTCTTGGATGAGTTATCAGATCACAAGGCTACCTAGTAGGGTACTAATAGAGTTCCCTGTACAGGTCATATGGAAGATCCTTAAGATGATTGGGCAGGGGGTGGTTAAGATGACTAACTGGGCGTATGATAAGATCAAGTTTATAGTCTCTGAGAATCAAGATCTACTAGAGCCAAGTGACCCTATGCTCCCCGCAGTCCAAGCGATTTGAAATGATTAATGAGGTAGACCTTTTAATCCAAAGGACAGTTCCAGCAGAGAGGTCATCCAAAGCGTCATTGATCGAAGCTACGGTCAATAGCCAAACGCTTCCAGGTTGTCTTTAAACACATCTTTGATTTGATTGATTCGAGAGGTTAAGACTTTATAAGAAACCTTGCGAGATTTAGCCCAATTTTTCTTGTTCTCATACTCAGCATAACGAAGCTCAAGCCAGAGTTCATAATATATATCCAGCTGTTTAGACCCAAAGCGATTGAGCAACAAATCTTTCATGTACTCATTTTCTGATCTTTCCTCGATAGAAAGAAACTCATCGTTGTGTACATAGAGGTCAGGTTCGCCAATTTGTTGACCTGTCTCTGCATCCATCTTTGAAACCCTCTGAGCAACTTGAAACCCTTGAGACTCTAGGTTTTTTATCTGATGGCTTGGAGCATAAGGGGTGTCTACCTCCTCTAGCTCGTATGCTTTAATTTTAGTCACTTCTGATTGAGTCCTCGCACCACGAGATCTCTGATGACAGTCTTTACCCTCTTTATACTTCTCACGAACCACATACTGCAAGTACCACTCATACACGACTGAGGACTTGACCTTTTTACCCCTATCGAGTTCTTTTTTGAGCTGATTGTTCTTGATTAGTTGTTCAGTAAGGAACTCATGGAAATAGCTCACAATCTGATCTTGAGGTAAGGTGAAGCGATTATTATAGGGTGTCTTTTTCTGAACTAGGTTTAAAACTAGCTCATAGTTTTTGCACTCAACACCATATAACCAATGCTCAGTCTCGTTCCAAACTCTTTTAGGTTTGTTCTCAACAACGATAGGGACTTCGTATATTAACTGAAAGTAGTCCTCTAATGTGTCTTCGCATATTAACTGAAAGTAATCATCTAATGTGTCTTCGCATATTAACTGAAAGTAATCATCTAATGTGTCTTCGCATATTAACTGAAAGTAGTCCTCTAAACTACTCCCCTTAAGGGTGTGTAACCCCTTGGTTTTATTACTCATTTGTGTCTCCGAAAATCGGGTTAAAGGTTGACTTATTGGACATCTATCCAAGTCAGCCCTTACATTACCACACCCCCCTACTCGAAGCAAGATATTTGCCCACCTAAAGTCAGATTTGTAGATTGTTTATATACGGTATGTTCTATGAGTCATCCACCATTGAAAGTGAGAGAGAGATATGAACATTAAAGAAGCATCTGCCATGCTAAATCAGATCAAGAAATCTGGACTTCATACTAAGACCAAAATTGCTCAAGAACTTGTAAGAGAGCTTGAAATGACCCTCAAATCAGCAGGTATGACTAAGCAAGCCGATCTGAGGTTGTATACTCAAAGCGACTCTGATCTTAAGAAGATCTTCTTCTATTGGGCAAGTGCCGCTCTCTCTGAAATGACTAGTGAGCCAGAACTGCAAGGTATGACTATCCCCCCTGTTGGTTCTGATACACCCACAGAGTATGGAACAAAAATCTTCAATCAACTTGGTGGTGGTCGGATGAGAAGGCGACAGGCGAGTGTTGCAAGATATGCAATCTTTTTGAACAATCTCTATGAACAAATCAAACCAACTCTCACTAAAAGCGTCAACATCACCTATAAATCTTTTGTTAGGAACAACAAAGAGTTCGAGAGACTAAACAGCGACATTCTTGAAGATCTTTGGCAGAGAGCTACGCTGTGGGCTGTGACTGGTACAAGAGATAGTGCAATAAGAGATACAGAGGTATCCCCTTGGAAAAGGATCGAGGGAAATGTCGAGGGGGGAGGCTCTCTCGCTGAGAGAGTTATGAAAGCTATCCGTAAGGGAGTATTCAGTGCTATGACTTCTAAAGGACGCTACCTAAATCTTGAGGAAAGAAGATTGCTAGGGATCGCAACCGTTGATGGACGAAAAGTAAGGCAAGAATCTATCGAGGGGCAATCTTCGTCTGGTGGAGAATACAGCAAACTCGATCAGCAGGGACAAGTAACTGAACTTAAAACTAAGGGGGAGGGGTATCTTGAGGAATCTGGCTGGAGCGAAGATCAGCTAGAAGGAATGACAGGGAAGTTGACAGACGGATCACTTAACAATGTGGAAACCCTCATGGCTATCAAGATTCTGCTGAACTCTGACCATATTGCAAATGACGATGCGTTTATTCGAGAGTTAAAACTCGACTTTATGGCAGGTGTTTACACAGAGAAAAAAGAGATGTTACTCGCTAGTGAAATCCTTAAGATGACAGGAAATCCTATCACTGATGAGCTTATGGAGCTTATTAGGAGTTATCACTCTGGAGAACTCGATGAAGCAGATCGTCTTGACGCTGAGTATGATCTTATAAATGACGGTTGGATGGTAGATCACATTGAAATGTCTACAGATGCCACTGAATCTGTTAAAATGATCTCAGAGCAAGCGGAACAAATGGCCCAAATCGCTGTTAGTGGTCTTAACTTACCAGAAGGTGATCTTGGAGATGCTATAGCTGAACTAGCAAAAGCAGAAATGCAAGAAGCTCACTTGAAAAAGCTCTCGAAGATGTTTGATAGCGATCAGTTCCACTGGATGCTAGACGCAAACTTGTATCTTCAAGATAGCGAGTGGGCCTTAGCTACCCGATATTTCAATGAAAAAGCGATGTCCTCTTTACAAGATATGATCGAGGAACACCAAGAACCCCTAATACCTGTCGGATTGAAGAATGTCTTAAACTCAAGCACATTTACCGATAAAGCAAAGATTGTGGCGATCAAAGAGTTTACCGATAGTTGCATGGAGAATTCTAAAAAACTCTTTGGAAAAGATCAGGGGCCATTCTCATGGTATCTTGAGTGTGCCATTGTGTTAGATGGTGGTAAATTAACTTTTAAAGCGGGCGAGAAGAGAAAAGAACTCAACATAGATAAGCTAGAGTACTTTTTCATTACAGGCAGGTTCATTGGGGGGATCTATGAGGCTTTAGCCGTGATGGACGAGAGTGAGAAAAAAGATCTAGCTGATAAAATCGACTCCCTCGTTTCCCCTTTAATTCCAGAGGGTATCCAAGTAACAGGAAAAAGTTGGTTAGAGACCATAGGAAGGCAAAAAAATAAGAAGGAGGCTTATAAGACTGCCAAAGGGAGAGACTCAGCCAAAATGAAGGCTTTTTTTGGATCAGTTGCTAGTGAGATTGTTCGGTATCGCTTCTATCTCGATCTTGGATTAACCGAGTCAACAGGCCCTCTAGTACCAAAAAATCTTGGGAACTCAGAGTGTGATACCCGTGTAAGATACCTTATGGGGCCAATCCCTACCAAAGCAGTTAATGAGGTTAAAAACGACACTTATGATGCTATGTTAAACGACTGGGCATTAGAAGTCCAAAAAGCGTTGGAAGAGAGGGTCAAAGTGCAGTTTGATAAGAAAAATACTATGAATAATCAAGTGAAGAAGTTATTCAAAAAACTTGAGGTCGGAGAGGAAACAGACCTTTACAAAGCATTTGTTGGTGCAAGTTAATCTATAGTTTATTTATCATTGGTTGTCTAGTAAATAACCCACTAGATTGCTGGTGATAATATGAGCGAAGATTTACAGATTTCTTATGCTTGCCCTCATTATACTCGATATGAGAGGGTAGGTCTTCAAAACGGTATCTATATAATGCCTTCATCTCCAATTAACGGAGAAGGTCTTGTAGAGATAAAAAGAGATGGTGTTGTTCTCAACCCAAAGGGTAATAACAGAGAATCTACAATCACCTCCCCTAATGTATCTCCTTTTAGGGTTCGTAAAACATCTAATGTACTGACGATCACTACAACAGAGGGGTACTCAAACACAATCACCTTACCTACGAAGATTTATAACTCAAAGACTTTAATCACCGAGATACAGGGTGTGCTTGGGTCAATCGTAGTTGAAGAAACATCCTCAAAGGCGTTGAGGTTTTCTGACCAAGAGCTAGGGGTTGGTTTTACCCTTACAGGTAGTCTCTTAAAAACTCTAGGGTTCAAGAAACAAAAGCAAGTTGTTAAAACAAAGAAGCTCACCCCACCTTGGGGTTTAGTATCAAGAATTAATGGACACGATATACAGTTTCAAAAAAACCTTGAACCTGAAGGGTTGTTAGAAATATCGTACACTACCGAGAAAGTATACTGTAGGAGATGTGGTGGGACAGGTGTAGAAAACGACTTTAGGTTTGCTTCTGACGGAAACATTCAAAAGATTAGTGACACCAATTTACTGTATCAAAATGTGGCAAAAGCATTATTGACCGAGATAGGATCGAATCCTTATCACGCTTGGTATGGGTCAAACGCTAATCGACTTATAGGCAAAAAAAACAATGCCTCTGTTGGTGTGTCTTTAAGGTTAAGCGTACAACAGGCTCTTGATAAGTTGCAGAAGATCCAACAAGACCTCAAGAGGGTACAATACCTTAGCCAAGAAGAAAGACTAATGAGCGTTCAGTCTGTGGAAGTTTCTGCACTCAATAACAATGCGACAGCGTTATTATGTAATGTGGTTGTTCGCAGTGGTGCTAACCGTCAAGTGAGTGTAAATATAGTCTTTGAAGTACCAGGTAGCATTTCATTAGATGGGAGTTTGACATGAGTTATATCTTAAAAGTAGTAAAACCAGATGGGGTAAGCACATCAGATTCAACAAGTTATTCAACAGATAAAGAAGAAGTATTCATTCATGGTCTTGTTGAGGGGTTTGATCAAATCAATGTATCGTTCTTAGGTGAAGTATTCACTTCTGTTGGAGTAGACGCTGACATCGAAATCAGCAATGGGGCATGGACATTTCCAGACCCAAATACGACCGAAGGGATAGACTTAAATCAAGGGGCTAACAACTTCCTAGTCACAGCAACTGACAGTCTGAATAACAACACGACTTCACTTACACTCATTGTCATTTCTAGCATAGACTCAAATACAAATAGACCGACACCACCCTTAAACATAAAAGCAGAACGAGCAGATGATAATGTAGTTCTTAGCTGGGTACATACAGACTCGGAGATTAGTTCTTATAATGTGTACGCATCAAGAACTAGTGGGGGAGGGAATGGGTATCAACAAGTTAACAAGATACCTATAGACCCTATCACCTATGGGTCTAAATCTGAAAAAGTCACTTCGATTGTCGATTTCTCAAGTGATCTTGACACCATCGAAGAAGACCCAAATGTCCTTACGATAAAAGCCTTACAGAACACCACATGGAATGATATAGGCACACAAGAAATTGCCGAAAGTGTTAGTCGATTACGATTCGCTACAAATGTTTCCTCAATCGAGCTAGAAACAAAGGTTTCTTTCAAACACAATCGTCTTACTCCTGACTCAGCAAATACGGTAGACATAGGTGAGTTTACTTCTCTTAATGCCAACACACCTCTTTATTATGTGATTACATCAGTTAAGGTTGTTGATAACCAATCGGTGGAATCAACCTTTAGTGTTGAAGTAGGTTCTGCTCCTATTAACTTACAGCTTGTCAATACCACCCTCCCGAATGTGACTGACTCACAACTCACAGAGAGTATGATTTCTGCTATCTATGACGCTGATTCCACAGCGAGTGTTCATGCAGGGTCTGCTGTGAGAGATTTATTTATAGACCCAGTAGTGTCAGAGATCTCTCGCATGAGAGTCCTCTTAGACTTCTGCTACAAAGCGACCAACTTTGTTTCATTAAATGACATAGACGACCCCACAGGGTTGGGTGAGTCTCTTTATGTAGCCAACTCAAGCTATAAACAGCTCTTAAAAGAGGCTTACTTCCTTGATACCGATACACAGGTACAAAACCTTATCGACATTTGCTTTGATCGTTTAGCATCAAATCTAGGCATTATTAGAACATCTGGACAAGTGGCTAGAGGTGAGGCTACCTTTTTCTCTAGGTCTCTACCTACTTTTGATCTGATTGTACCCATTGGACAAATCATCTCTGGTAATGGTGTGAGATTTAGGACTCTCCAAGAAGGTATTATCTCTGTTTCCGAAGCCCCAAACTTTTACAATCCAATCACACGCAGATATGAGGTCACCTTACCGATACAAGCAGATACAGCAGGGCTGAGTGGAAATCTAACATCAGGACAAATCATATCGGGTGCTCCACTAGGATTAAGTGTGAGTAACAACGCCCCTACATTCGGTGGGTCTAGTAGAGAAACAAACCAAGAAATGATGACAAGAGCGATGACTTACATCTCCTCTGTTGATGTAGGTACGAAAGCAGGATACGAAAGAGTAGCCAGAGAATCTGCTGGTGTAGTAGGGTATGATGTCATAGACGCTGATAGTCCATATATGATTCGGGATAATGGTCAAGGGGGCAAAGTAGACATTTGGGTTAGAGGAGAAATCCTAAGCAAAGTTACTGATGTGTACGCACCCTCTTACAAAGCAAGAAAAGGATCAAGATTCATCCCGATTCAAAGGGAGGGTGCGTATAAGTTCCAAGCCTCTGATGCCACCATAGAAAATCCACTGTTTAAAATGATTGACCGAACTAATACCTTTGGACTTAAAAACCAAACCAATGGCGAGTTCTTCGATCTTACTGGTGCTACCATATCAGAGGGGAAGATCCTCATCCTCGATCCAGATATCCCTCAACCCACATATCGCATGACTGACATCATATTGGGAGACTATCGAACAGAGGTGACGAATAAAATCATACTCAACAAGCAACCCGCTAAATCCGTTATCTCTGTACGCAAAGCAGATAATACTGACTTGCCATATACTTTCTATAAAACCGAAGACCCTCTCGTTCAAGGGCAATCTTCAAAAGCTCAAGACTACATCATTATTGACAATGACGGGCTAGAAAAAATCATTGAGGTCACAGGAGAAACACATACACTCAATGAATTGTATGCCGAAACCCTCTTAAATCGAGGTATCGATATCACCTCAATTGTAGCCAAAGATTCAAACGGGAATACTTTCGCAAGCCCCCTTACCTCCGCTAGCCCCGATTATGTGATCGAAGTAAATGATGATCTCACAATGATTAGGAGAACTACTTCAAGTGAAATCTCATCGAGTCAAACAGTCTTGGTTGACTATGAGTTTCTTGAAAACATCACTGTCACCTATCAGACAAACCTTGTTGTTTCAAACCTACAAATAGAAGTAGATGAGCAAAAGCACATGGGTGCTGATGTCCTCATAAAAGAAGTAACCCCAGTACGAGTTAATGTGAAAGGTCTTGTTTACTTAGAGCAAGGAGCATCAGCTACTAGCGTGGACTCCATTCTCAAATCCGCTCTGTTCAACAGAATAACAGAAACCTCATTAGGTGGTAGTTTATACCCCTCCGATTTCATTCGGGAGATAGACTCTGTTCAAGGGGTATCTTATGTCTCTGTTCCTTTAACTGAACTCTCTTTATCACAGGGTGATCAGATTCTTCGTGAAAAAGTAACCCCAACCATACCCGTGGAAGTCTCAGAGTTTACAAGTTCTAGCCACAAAGTATGGCTCATGGATGTTCAGTTAGACCATGTTCCTGCTTCAAGTGGAGGGTCAAACGCTAGGGTGTTTTTGAACAGTAAACAAATCGACACCCTTTCGGTTGGTCAAAGAGAAGTATCAACAAACTGGATCGGCACGAAAGGTAGCATCGTAGGTTTAGAAAAAGCCTATATCAATACGGGTGGAGTCCTCACCGAGATACCAAACTCCACTCGAAAACTTATGCTGTCATTACCTTTGGGAGAAACTCCTTCAGATTATGTCATTGAAATCAATTATACTTGTGGTGATGGGACTGGGGTAGTTGGTGAGATTAGGGTTAACAGGTTCAGCTATTTCCAAGTAGGGGATCTCAGCTTCACCTACGAAGAGGAGAGAAGATAATGGTTTATGATTTCGACCCTCGCACAAATAGAGAAAATCTTAACTCAAAGTCTTACCCTAGACGACTGATAGAGGACATACTCACTAATAAAATAGTGGACTCCATGTCCTTCGGGACTGCCTCAAACTACTTTACTCGTAGTTATGGGCCGAATCACAGAATCATTTATGAGGGTGTCGGTAGATTACTCGCAGAACTGTTAGTTGATACTTTAGATAACTTAGAAGATGTAGCATACACACAACTTAGAGCAGAGTTTATTTCCACTCGACTTATGTACCTTATTTTTACAGATGAGGATTCGGTTCCTGTTGGGGATACGCACGAAGAAACAATCACATTTCTACTACAAACTTATGAATCTCTCTTGCAAGGGGCAACAAAGAAATCTGTCGATGAAGTATTGAAGGACATCGCAGAGGGTAATGCTATTATACTTAATACGGTTGAGGGCTATATCGCTAACATCAAGTCCTCTATTCTTGCCTCAACAGAATACAACACAGATGGGGTGTTTGGAAAACACAGACACTTTGCCTTCACTGATGAATCTGGACTAGGTTCTACCAACAAACCCCTTGAATATAAATGGGGTGATGACCTTCATACTCACGACATCGTAGATGGTGTTATTCAACCTCATATAGATGCTGACGGAAACTCACACACCCATGAGGTTTATCTCGGCATACCAAAAAACATCATAAGATTACAAACGAACTTACGCAAGGTTTTAAGGGTAACCAAACCCGCTCACATTAAAACAGGTGAGGTTTCCTCAGTCATTGATGAGGACATACCTATTCTCTCTAAAGGGAAAGGAGATGTGTTTAGCCCTATTCTCGGTATCGACCCTGCTCAAACTGATGCTCAAATCATCACAGAAAACACCATCGACACAAACCTCGTCTACCACAACCAAAATGCTCTCTATGGGCTTGTTGGACTCTCACTAGGGGCTTTCCACCAAGAGGAGATGAGGAGGGCCAGAGAAGGCGTTTATGAAGACGAGTTCTATGGGTATGCGTCTGGTAATACCATTCGTGTATGGAGGACTAATGTCCAAGTAGCAGACAACCTCGTCCTCAGTGATGATGACTCCAACACAGCAGATCAAAAGTTTAGGGTCATAGAGGTCGAAAGTGGTATTAAACCAGTAGATGGCATCTATCAGAAAATGACTGGTAGTGATGGAGTAGAATACACAACTAAAACAATACGGGATTTGAATCGTGGTGCGAGTTCTTCACTGAAACCCATAAATGTCGCTGATGTAGAGATCATTAATGGGAGTATGTACCCAATAGAGGAAAACGGTATAAGAGAGGGTCGGGCAGGTGATACACAATCCTTAAATGATGGTGAGCCTATCTTCCTAAAAGATAAAGTGTACTTCTGTGAGTTAAAATCTGACTTGGGTCAATACCTTTTGAGTTTTGATTCTGTTCGTGAACCTATGATGTCTGGTCATAGGGTAGGTCTTGTAGCGACTGTCATCACTGTAGATTCTAGGATACAACAAGAAGGGTTGATCAAGTTCAAAAACAACTCATCTCCTTGGAATGTTAGAGATGAATTAAAGTACGAGACAGTTACCTTCACTAACACTTTTGATGTGGCTAGATGGGGTGTAAACTACAACTACGCTATAAACCTACCCAACTTTATCGTGAAAGATATGCTCAAATCTATAGGCACACTGCCTGTGTCTATGAATGACATCACCATAAAAATAGACAAAGGAGCAGGGTTCGTAGATCCCGATTACTCTTATTCTAACCTATTCTTAGAATCTATCAACTGGTATACATACTCAGATAAAGATGGGATCATGCGTATAAGTGATCGGACTTATACCACTGTGGGGGCTAATAACTATAATAACCCACTTATAAGTTCGGGACATAAAGTTTCAATCACATATCCCAAATCCAAATCGGAAATCAGACGCTTCAGAGAACTTAATAGTCTTGAGATGACCCTCAATGCCACAAGACCAGCTCGTAAAGTCTCCGACTCTGGTAGAGGGTTATTAGGTCAAAACAGAGTCATTGGGACAACCTCCCCAATCTCTTATGTGCTTAATGAACCACAACCTGTCACCCCTTTCACACAAGAACAAAAGACTGCTACATACTCTGCGGGTAGCTCCGACCTGCTCAATACAAAAAATCAAAATCTATATGCAAACACAATCACAGACCCTTTAGTCTTTAATAGCACATACACCCTCAATAACTTCTCACTCAATCAAACAGCAACTCAAGATCAAGTCTTTAAGCCGTCTACGAAAACCATCACTACATCAAACCCTAAGATTTCTTTTTATCTCTTGGGATTTAGACCCTCGTACATCACCTCCGTGGTCGATAGTAGTGCTGTGTCTTATGCCTATACACTCAATCAAGATCATGTCTTAGTCAGTGGATTAACAAGTGAAAAAACACTGACCATTACTGGTATCTCTTCTAACCCATTCTCCTCTGATCTTGATTGGTACAAAGGAGAAAAGTTAGCAGAAGGTCAAGCGTTCTACAAACACACCTCCACTAATGAATTAGATGTCTTCTCGGAGTCTACTCCTGAAGAATACATGACGAACCCTCTAGGTCTTGCATACGACAAAAACGGTGTTGTATCCGATCAAATACGCTCTGTATACTCTATGGAAGACACTAAAACATCGGGTATAGAGGGTGAACTAGACTTTTATGAGGACAAGGTTACAGGGTATGAGTTTAAGCAAGATGAAGACGGAAGGGATGGGTTTGCTAGTGAATATAATACGCAATGCACACAAGATGAAGTTCTTTACCCAGATCCGACTCTATATGTGTTAGGCCCAATATCCACATTAACAGGGGGTGTGCCTGTAAACACGATCCCCACATATCTCTTCTTTGGGTACTTTATGCTTATTGACCAAGATGGCAACAATGATATTGTATACTACCTCTCCATATATCGAATAGATGCTAATGGGGATAAGCAATATCAAACACTAACACCAATACAAGACCCAAATGGAGATGACGCTTTACAGGTGTCGGGAACACTACCAGAATCTAATGGCTCTCCACTTGCATATAGATTCTTAGGGAATAATGGGTTTGGAAGTCTTGAATACAATCAAATGAGTTCTACTGCTTACGCTAATATCTCATTTAATCACATACCTAATGAGACCTATTATATGGAAGTCTTCTTTGAACGAGCACCAGCAGGAGGGGCTTCTTTTCTTGGTTTTACAGCCAGAGGTTCAAACTCAAATGTAAACCTCTCTGATACTTGGTTTAACTTAAATGACCCATTTCAGTATCCAAATCAGAATGAAGTTGAGTTCTTAGGTCAAGGTGGTGGCATAGATGATACGACTGAAACATACGAAATCACATTCACGAATAATCCTGGTGGGGTTGAGATAAATACGATCAGTAATGTCGCAGACCCTGACGCAGGGGCAACAAAAGACACCGAAAATGTAGGGTTGACTCACACCACCACTACTACTACTTATTCCGCTACGGACTACTATCCTATCAGACCCTTAGAATATGACTACGGGTATAAAAGACTATTCACTGAGAGTTAATAACTCTTTTATACATTGGTAATATGTAAACAAGACCCCCCCACAATTTTTAGATTGGAGGACAATATGATACACACGAAAATCCCACCACCAAAAACGACTGCTATTAACTTTGGATTAGGTTTCTCAGAAGAAATCGGAGTTAAAATCAAAGGGGATGTTTTTGGGGTTCTCCAACATAAAGACGGTCAAGAAGAAATCGTCTTAGATAAATCAAATATATACACACTAGATGGTGGGATTTTAGCCGCTATCTTGTTTTCCAAAAACTTAGGTGTGGGTAATTTTCGTGGCATTGATATGTTAGCTGTTGGAACAGGAGCATCGGGATCAACTGCGAGTCCCGACATCGCTGATTATAGGCAAAGAATTATCAACACACCCCTTTATCGTAAAGAATTTTCAAGTGTTGTTTATCGAAACTCTGACGGTTCTCTAGCTTCAGTCCCCACAAACATCGTAGACTTCACAACTACATTTGAGGCTTCGGATGCTGTTGGTGCATTAACTGAGATGGGGTTGATGTGTACTACTGACGGTATAGGAAATGACCCTGCCGACTTCGATCAGTTAGCCGATGCTTTTCCTAATCGTACATTGACTACAGACATCACCGCAAAAGACATCTTAGTAAATTACCTCACTTTTCCAGTAATCAATAAACCCGCAGGGTCTATATTAGCGATTACTTGGCGTTTAACATTCTAAGAGAGGGTTTAAGTAATGTCACAAAAGTATTTACCCTCTACAAGTAGAGATTTAGACCCCACAAATTATGCGTGGGACTCCATTGTATATCAAGCTGGGAGACCCATGCTTGATAGTGAACTTAACCTCACCCAAGATATCCTCAATAAGAAAAACACCCTCCCAAGTGGAATGATTTCTTATCAAGGTGAAGATGACTCTGTGGGTTCATTCGCATATGAAAAACCGTATGTTGAGGGTGCTCTAAACGGCAACTTCACTGCTAACACCTTCATCATTAATCCGTTCAAAGCAATGGTAAATGGAATAGTGATTGATGTACGAAACACAAATGCTACCGATGGTACGAATAAAATCACCCTACCAGCACCAGATGCAGGGTCTGGGCCAGGTGATCGTGGGGATTTTGTTTTCCTTGAAGTATGGCGAAAAGATGTGACTCCTGCCATGCAGTCAAAGTCTAGGATTAAGTTACTTTCCCCCCAAGCTAATGACACATTCACCTTTAAAAAGGGTGGTGGAGCAAATGATGTAGTCCTCACTGTGGACACTACTTTTGCAATAGGGGCTTCTCTAGCTCACACAGCTCGCAATATGGCTTCATACATAAATGATCATGGTGGGGCAGGGTTAGGACTCACTGTTGATGGTGTTACCACATTTGCCGAAACTAGAGGTACAGAGTTTGTATTCCTAAACCATAATGGTGGAGCTAGTGGGAACTATACTGGTGGAGCTAGCTTTACCTTAGCCTCTTCAGATGTTACAGGGATTGAAATCCAAATACAACCTTCTGGTGGTTCTGATGGTGACGGAAAGCCTTCTGCTACTACAGTTTATTATGCAGGGAATGTACTATCTGATACTTCAACGCACCTACCTGATGATATACAAGACCCAAATGTAAATGTATCTTCTACTCGAAGGATACAAGTTCAGTATCGTATCAGGACTCAACAGAACACAAATCTTTCACATCAGATTTTCGGGTTTGAAAATGGATTACTCTACGCACAAGGGTCACAAGGTGCTCCTGTAAACACAAAATCTTTTAGTAAACATTCTACTGACACAGGTTTATGGTATGCTGGAGATGGTTCAGAAGCCGATGCCACTGCATTAGGTACTGTTGATGGGTATGTTTACGCTATCCCTCTCTGTTATGTCTTTAGGAGACAATCTCCAGGAGTTGGGGGTGCAGGATTCAATGCGATTGGTTCATTCAACACAGGTGCATTACATGATCATGATGGGACTACCTTAGC
>Ga0257127_1000573_pt1 | contig 31547 bp, 33 predicted proteins | sample SI060_135mmetaG_FD_190152 | JGI IMG/M metagenome (GOLD analysis project Ga0257127, IMG submission 190152) | Marine microbial communities from Saanich Inlet, British Columbia, Canada - SI060_135m | ecosystem: Environmental > Aquatic > Marine > Inlet | place: Canada: British Columbia | collected... | reverse complement strand
TTTCTTTTTCTTCGATTATATATTTTTCTTTTCTTTTTCTTCAATAATATATTTTTCTTTTCTTTTTCTTCGATTATATATTTTTCTTTTCTTTTTCTTCAATAATATATTTTTCTTTTTCTTCGATTATATATTTTTCTTTTCTTTTTTTTAATTATTTAATATAATGTTGTATTATTTTTTGTTACCTTATATGATAATATACTTTTGCTTCGATAAATATATTTTATACCTTAATAATATTTAGAACAATTAGAACTCTATTAGAATGTTTAGAATAATGAGTTTCTAATTAGAATTCTATTACAATTCTAATTAGAAAACTACAACTCTAATAGAATGCTTAGAATACTAATGTTCTAACTAGAATTCTATTACAATTCTAATTAGAAACGTACAACACTAAACATTCTATTAGAATTCTATTCGAGCTAAAATACAACTTAAAGAGAGATTTCGTATAATAAATATACAAACATGAAGGATATTATCGTTAAGAATAAAAAAATATTGGATTTTTATCTGCAAAATCCAGGCATTAATTTTGAAGCCGTTAATATTATCTTTGTTGATTTATTTGAGAGATTATTGGGTGATATGAATTCTGCCATGAATTCAACTATTAATTCTCAAATTCTCTCTACTGTTGGTGAAATTAAAACTGAAATTAATTCATTATCTGTTACCAATTCTAATATGAATTCGCAAATTCTCTCGTCTGTTGGTGATCTTAAAGGCGAATTCAATTCTTTATCATCTGCTTTATCAAAATTAAATAATGATATTACCAACTCTATTTATATTAAGTTTCAAGAATCGAAGAGAGAATACATTGATGATATTAAAAATATTATTTATAATAATCTCTCTCAAAATAGTGAAAAACTACACTCCATTATTAATCAAAATAATTCTCAACTTATCGATAAAACAACTTTGATATTAAATGACATTATTCCGAAATCTAACGAAGGTTACTATAGACAACTACATGAATCTATTTCTCTTTTTCATAAATCTATTTCAGACGATACCACAAAGCTTTTACAGTCCTCTGATAAAGAAGATTCTCTTTCATTATTTCTTACCAACTTTGAATCAAAATCTAGTAATCTATTACAACCTCTATTCTCTTGTATTAATGCTACAGAAGAGAGAATTAATACTATTTTAATTTCTCTCAAAGACGACAATAATAACTTTGAATCCAAGTCTAATACATTGTTACAACCATTATTTTCCTTTATCAATACAAGTGAAGAGAGAATCAATAAAAATGTTTTGGCTATCAAAGATGACAACAATATTGAGTCAAAATCAAATACATTGTTACAACCATTATTTTCCTTTATTAATGCTAGTGAAGAGAGAATCAATAAAAATGTAATTTCTCTCAAGGATGCTACAAATAACTCTGCTCAAGACAAGATTATGAATGAACTATCTGAATTTCTCGGCAAATATAAGAACTCAAGTTATAAAGGACAATTTGGAGAGAATCAACTCGAAACTGTATTAAACCAATTATTCCCTTCAGCTGAAGTTATTAACTCTACAGGCATCAAGGCGTCATGTGACTTCCGCGTTAATCGTACAAATCAATCCACCATTCTTGTCGAAACCAAAAACTATGATAGAAACGTTACTCTCGATGAAGTCAAAAAGTTCATTAGAGATATCGAGCAACAAAAATGTCATGGTATCTTCCTTTCCCAACATAGCGGTATTACATCCAAACAAAACTTTCAAATCGATATCAAGGGCACCAATATCCTTGTCTATGTTCATAATGTCGATTATTGCCCCCATACAATCAAAATCGCCATTGACATTATCGATACCCTTTCTGACCGTTTGGCTGAACTCGAGGAAGATACTGATGAAATCTGTATTCCCAAAGAAGTTCTCGATGACATTAATAAAGAATATTCTAGGTTCATAGAGAGAAAATCATCCATAATTGATATCTTAAAAGACTTTCAAAAGAAAATTAATGCTGAAGTCGATGAAATCAAATTTCCTTGCCTCTCCAAGTATCTAGTGTCCAAATGCGGCTCTATTTTAAATAATGAAAATGAGACCATTATATGCAATATCTGTAACAAATTTGAAGCTACAAATAATCGATCCTTAGGCGCCCATCAAAAAGGCTGTAGAAGAAAACATAAGACATTACAAAATGATTCTAATATCGTAGTAAATACAGATGTATAGAGAGAATATACAAAAATAATTCAATAAATATATTGTTCATTTGGAATATATTTATTAGTTCTTTTTTTACAGCTGGAGTGCCTTTTTCTTAGTTATCTTTTCACTGTTGGATATATTGTTGTTTCGTATCATTATCCAAATATGCCTTTTTTCCAACGGCTCTTATTATTTTATTTGTCTCCTTTTCGTCATTTTCAATATCCGTCATGGAATTACAAATTAAGTTTGTAAATTTGATTTGTATATCTTCCTCCTTTTCCCATCCCTTATTTACGTCCTTCCATTCATTTATCATAACTCGCTGTTTTCTAGCCAATGTTTTTATACCTAGAAGCATCCTCACCAACTCTGTATCTTTCTCCCAAATATCCTCCTCCTTCACGTAAAGGGTTTTTCTCGTGGCGTCTGTACAATGTATAGGTCTCTCTAATACATCCAACTTACTTAGACCATTCGTTATCATACTTGTTATGGTCTTGGTCAGTCCATTCTCTATCGTATTATCATATGTTTCCGCCGTTATCGGTAATGTATCTATGAAATCCTTCAAATTCATAGCATTCTTACAGTGATTATTCAAAAACATCTGAATATTAAACTGATTATTGCTATTTGTATTGTTGTTGTTATGCGATTGATTATTACCCATGGAGGGCATTACTTCCATCATCTTCTCCATCACGTCTTGATTCTTCAAGAGGACGTTCTCCATGATATCTTGATTCTTCAAAAGCATCTTTACCAACAATTCCTTATCTACTTCAAACATCGGAGATTCCTTATTGTCTATATCGGTTTTACCTTGATGTATGTAGCAACACGTCTTTCGATGTTTATAGAGTCCTTGTCTATATTTATATATATTTCCACACTCACATTCAAATGTATTGGAACTTTTTGGAACTAAATCATGTTCATATGTAACTCCTTTGTCATTCTCTATATGCTTACGTGTAGATAAGTGTCTAGTATATTGACTGTTTCTACTACATACAAAGTCACATTTTTTACATTCAAATATTTTGGAACTTTTTGGAACTAAAATGTCATCCGATGTCATCCTATATTAGGATTACATAAAAGTTCCTAAATCCTTTCGCATAAATATACTAAAATTTTACAGTAACAAATGAAAACAATCCAAAATGGAAATGAGAGCATTAAGCTCTAAATCACTTTTTCACGTTTTTTTCATTTCTATTTCCAATAAATAAAAAAACACACATAAAAAGCATGTTGATTTTTAAAATTTCCAAAATAGAATTGAAAAAAAATGTAAAAGTGACTTACCTACTATTATCAAATACATCCAAGTTTTTTAGGGTCAAAAACAGCCCCTTCATATGTAGGGGGCTACCTACATGCCCTACATGACTTTTTCGGTTTTTTGAAAAACGGAAATCATCAAGCGCAAGTTGCCTACATGAAATTCATGTCCCTTAAAACTGAAATCAAAAAAGTCACTTGTCGATTCGTCGGATTTCGAGGATAAATCAACGTATATAACATAATGAGGTTTTGATTTACATCCTTTTTATTCTTTTATTCTTTTATTCGATTATTCTTAGCGCTTTATATACATCTATCTTGATATTGGGGATATGAATGTTTTCATCTTTCCAACAATCTATACAACTACTTTTACTCAAATTCCAAGTCGTTGCTACATTTGGCAATACTCCATTGAATATTTGCTCCGCTCTGTTTTTGTGATAATCTGACGTGGTTATCACAAAATTTGGCATCGTATCTTCGGAATAATTCCTATTTACATATTGTTTCAAATACGCAAAATTCTCTGCCGTGTTTCTCGCATTCTCATCCAATACTATTTCTATACCCTTGTTCTCAAAACTATTGGCCATTCTCGACGCCTCTGTCTTTTTATTTGATGTTAAGATCGCATCCTTTACCCCTCCTGATACGTAGATTTTTATACTCGCACTCGAGTTACTTACATACTCCAAAGCAGCATTTACACGCTCCTCTTGAATACTGCTATCGGCACACCCCAATATAACCAGTATCGTATGATTCGCACTTACCATACCCAACCAACATACCAACCACACCAATATTACTTGAAATAAGTTATTCATTTTATTCTTACATCCACCTAACACCTAACATTTAGTTCAATTTTATATTAAAAATGATATATACGAATTAATTTTTTAAATTTTGTGCTATATTTTCTTACAAGTATCAAATCTTCCAAATTCGGATAGTATTATCCGCGCCCCCAGAATATAATCTGTTCTTGTGAAGAGTAAGACAATTCACATAGCCAATATTCCCTCCCAAAGTCGCTATTTCTGCGTAAGTTTCTGGGTGTGTTCCCTTTGCCCAAACACGGATAGTTTTACCAACACCCCCAGAATACATTTTGTTCTCATGAAGAGCAATACAAATCACAGGATGAGTATTTTTCAAAGTCGCTATTTCTTCGTAAGTTTCTGTGTTACAAATACGGATAGTTTTATCATTACTTCCAGAATACAATTTGTTTCCAAAAGCAGCGAGGCTATACACCCAATTAGTATGCCCTCTTAAAGTCGCGACTAACTCGTGAGTTTCTGTGTTCCAAATCCGGACAGTACTATCCAAACTCCCAGAATATAATTTGTTCTCGTGCGCCGGTGCGCAGAGACAAGTCACACCCCAAGTATGCCCTCTCAAACACGCTATTTCTTCGTAAGTTTCTGTGTTTGTTCCCTTTGCCCAAACACGGATAGTTTTATCATCACTCCCAGAATACAAGTTGTTCTCGTGAATAATAAGACAAGACACATTATTAGTATGCCCTCTCAAAGTCGTTATTTCTTCGTGAGTTTCTGTATTCCAAATACGGATAGTTGTATCCTTACTCCCAGAAAACAATTTGTTCTTAAGAATAGTGAGACAACGCACACCTCTAGTATGCCCTATCAAAGTCGCGACTAACTCGTGAGTTTCTGTGTTTGTTCCCTTTGCCCAAACACGGATAGTTGTATCCCAACTCCCAGAATACAATTTGTTTTTAAGAATAGTGAGACAAGACACAGTATCAGTATGCCCTCTCAAAGTCGCTAGGCCGGCGTATAGCGGAGTGCCGAGAAAGCCTCCGAAAAGCATTTTCATATGACTAGGCATAGTAAATATATCTAAATTTACTTGGGTTTTCTCTCCTGATTCCCTTTTTTCTTTGTTTTTAATATATCTGTCCTTAGCAATACGAGCCAAATATATACATAATTGGTATCGTTCTTCGACGTGGTTCTTCATTTTTATTCTTACATACACCTAAGATCAAAATAGTTAGTTCAATTTTCTCTACAAATTTGAAAATAATGAACTCAGTGTATTACACTTACCTCCATCAAATTTTGCGGCATATTTAACAGAGCTAGGCATAGTACGATCGTTGTTATCATAATAGAATTCCCAAGACAAAAATCCAGACTTTGCACCATTTTTTATACAATCATATATATCACCTTCGAATTGCGCATACGTACCACGGTTGATAGATGAATTTTGAGGGAAAATATTGGTGGGAATGTTACCATAACCACCCAAACGATTAGCTAATATATGACCAGCATCGCAGTTTTGTTCGCCATCATCTTCTAAATCACGAGAATAATGTTGAGTACAACTGGTCGTACCTGTACCATTATCTAACGAATCAGGTGTAATTGTACCTGATGCGGACATAACAACTTCATAATTATTATGTAATTTATACATATAATTCATATCAGCCCCGCCATTACCCATAATAACATGATTATTACCTTCCATGGGACATGGTACAGTAGTACATACACAATTAGCACCGGTTAAAGTTAAATAAGATTGTAAAAGTAGGAAAACAATGGGTTTCCACATTTTATAATATACTATTAAAAAAATACTATATTGTTTTTGTTACTTCAATGAATATAGGTATTAGTGCTTTTTTCTTAGTTCTCTTTTCACTGTTGGATGTATTGTTGTTTCGTATCATTATCCAAATATACTTTTTTTCCAACGGCTCTTATTATTTTATTTGTCTCTTTTTCGTCATTTTCAATGTCCGTCATGGAATTACATATTAGATTGGTTAATTTCAATTGTATCACTTCATCCTTTTCCCACCCTTTATTTACGTCCTTCCATTCATTTATCATAACTCTTTGCTTTCTAGCCAATGTTTTTATACCTAGCAACATCCTTCCCAATTCTGTATCTTTCTCCCAAATATCCTCCTCCTTCACGTAGAGGGTTTTTCTCGTGGCGTCTGTACAATGTATAGGTCTTTCTAATACGTCCAGTTTGCTTAGACCATTGGTTATCATACTTGTTATGGTCTTGGTCAGTCCATTCTCTATCGTATTATCATACGTATCTGCCGTTATTGGTAATGTATCGATGAAATCTTTCAAATTCATAGCATTCTTACAGTGATTATTCAAAAACATCTGAATATTAAACTGATTATTACTATTTGTATTGTGATTATTATGCGATTGATTCCCCATGGAAGGCATTATCTCCATCATCTTCTCCATGACGTCTTGATTCTTCAAGAGCATCTTTACCAATAATTCTTTATCTACTTCAAAGTTGGAAGATTTGTTATCGTCGCTGTCAGATTTACCTTGAGCCATGTAGCACTTCTTTCGATGTCTAGATATCCCTTGCCTATATTTATAAATATTTCCACATTCGCACACGTATTCAGCTTTGGCGTTTTGTTGCGTAATATTGTCACCATTTGTCACCATTGTGTCACCATTTTTATGTTTCAGTGTCAATACATGTCTAGACCAATCACTTTGCTTGCTACATTGAAAGTCACATGTTTTACAATAATAATTATTGGCGTTTTTTGGCGTAAAATTGTCACCCATTGTCACCCTATATTGTCATTACATAAAAGTTCCTAAATCCTTTCGCATAAATATACTAAAATTTACAATAACAAATGAAAACAGTTTATTTTGGAAATGAGAGCATTATGCTCTAAAACACATTTTCACGTTTTTTTCATTTCTATTTCCAATAAATAAAAAAACACACATAAATACCTTGTGTAATTTTAAAAATCTGAAAATAGAATTGAAAAAAAATGTAAAAGTGACTTACCTACTATTATCAAATACATCCAAGCTTTTTAGGGTCAAAAACACCCCCTTCATATGTAGGGGGCTACCTACATGCCCTACATGACTTTTTCGGTTTTTTGAAAAACGGAAATCATCAAGCGCAAGTTACCTACATGAAAACCATGTCCTTTAAAACCGAAATCGAAAAAACCACTTATCGATTCGTCGGATTTCGAGGATAAAACATCGCATATTTATTGGGTATATTGTATCGAAAAATGTAAATTATATTCCAATATATATAAATGACCCCAATTCAAAAAAGATTTCTATTGTTCCTCGTCGGATGTATGGGGACACGTATCCTATTGACTCTCCTCGCCAAAAACATGGATATTCAATATTTGCCCATTTTAGGATATATCGCACTTTTACCAGCAATCGGTTTTTTCTATATTTATGTCACCGGTTCTAGAAAAACTGGCCTAGAAGTAGGAGGGGACAAAATATGGTGGAACAATCTACGCCCATTTCATTCCATCCTCTATTTCTTGTTTGCATACAATGCTATTACAAAACACGCAAATTCTTGGAAATACTTGGCTATCGACACCTTCGTGGGTCTAATGGCCTTTCTTTCCTATCACTATGAAAATGGTAGTTTTCAAAAACTAATGTAAATTGTCATGTCGGAATAGTGCCTTTTTCTTGGTGCTCTTTTTACAGTTGATAATACTATCTATCTTATTTTATAATAAAAAGATGACAAATTAATATAATAAAGTAAATGAATAATTCGGAAGAGAGAGCAATGCGATATGTCAATCGAATGCCTCCTGAATTGATTCGTTATATTAAACAATATCTCCCCATTAGTTTGTTAAAAAAAGTGAGAAGAATACATAAAAATGAATTCCCTTTGAATTATCGACTTTGTACAGACTTGAATGATTATTTCTATAAAAAATACATTGGAATCGATATCACGATTAAATCAATTCATTTGAGTATTTCCATCTTAAAAAAGAAAGAATTACAAGAAAAAAGTAAAACAGTGAATCCATTTACAGTTGATTTTTGGCAAGACGTCTTTACAAATACTCCTTCCGTCAAGAATCAAATAGTAGCCAAGGAAAATTGTATTCAAATATATCATTTTTTTATGGAGCATTATCGCGAGTATTATGACCAATCCGTAAAACAATTACATAACTATCATATTATTGAAGTTCTCTAATTCTTTTCTAAAATAGAGTTCTTTACAATAAAAATTGATTATGTTAATTATATAAAAACAAGATTACATATATAATTAACATGACTACACCAGTAAAAGCAATCAGTTTATTTTCAGGGATGGGTGGCGACTCCCTAGGCATGATGAATGCCGGTTGCGATGTTATCGCGTTTAATGAATTCGATAAACATGCTATTAATTCACATCAATTGAATTTTCCATATTCAACTCTTATATGCGATGCTAGCCAAAAGAAAGAAAAAGACAAGACAAATATTCAACTTATTCCAGACGCCGTTTTTAGCACCTACAAGGATGAAGGGGATATTATATTCGCAGGCTTCAGTTGTCAGGGATTTTCAAATGGGGGTAAAAAGTTACCAGATGACCCACGAAATTCACTTTTCCGTGATTTTGCGCGTGTAACCAACTGTATTCGCCCTAAATATATTATTGGGGAAAATGTAGATGGTCTTCTCAGCAGAAAAACGACAACTGGAGAAAATTACATTGATGTTATTGTTGCCGAGTTCGAAAAGATTGGATATAATATTACCTATCAGGTTTGTCATACAGTTAGATATGGTATTCCTCAACTTAGAAAGCGCCTTATTATTGTCGGTATTCGTAAAGATCTTGATAAAACCTTTGTCTTCCCAGAGCCTTTGAATGATGGAAAGACGAATTTACCAAACTTGTTGAATATTATTCAATTCAGTATGGAAGGTGCCATCAAGATTGAACCGGATGATTTTGATATGACAACCATTCCACCTGAATGTATTCTTACAGATATGGAGAATGATGATGGAGAAGATACTGATAATATTCACCCATATCTGCGCCTTAAGGCCAAAAAGCGCGGAGAAGAATATGCCGGTAAAGTTCATCATTGCCTTCTTTCATTCTCTAAGCGCGATTCACCAATTCATTGCGAAATCATTGACATTAGAAAACCCAGTAAAACAATTATATGCTCATATGACCATCAACCAAGACTCTTTGTTCCTTTGAGAAATAAAAACGGCTATTATATCAGATGTATTCTTCCAGATGAACTCAAACAAATCCAAGGATTTCCTGCCGATTTCAAACTCTTTGGTTCTAAGAAGGAAAAAGTTAAACAAATCGGAAATGCTGTTCCACCACCACTTATTCAACAAATCGTAAAAAAATTACTTTCTTAAATACATTACATTCTTAAATACATTACATTCTTAAAAATTTAATTATTTTTATTTTTGTTTTTTATTTGTGTTTTTATTTTAATCATTCTTCTCCTTCTCTTTTACACATGGTCCAGCACCTCCAGTAACACACGCATAACAGTTGTTACACCCAATCTCTTTGCCTTCGCATTCGCATTTGCCTTCGCCTTCGCCTTCGCCTTCGCCTTCGCCTTCGCCTTCGCCTTCGCCTTCATCATATGATATATCACTTCTTCCTTTTCCACAACACTCGTCATCTGCGGTATATAGTGGTGCTTCACATTCCAAACAAGTAGGAAGACACTCATGACATACCCATATTTCATTTGGACCATAATCACCTCCTTGACCATAGCATTCTTCGCATTCGTTTTCTTTATCGCACATTTCACAATTATTCAATCCCTGAACGGTAGAACATTCTTGACATGTAAATTCGTCTTCATCCTCTTCCTCTACATCTACATCTACCTCTACATCTACATCTACCTCTACCTCTACCTCTACCTCTTCTTCTTCCTCTTCTTCTTCCTCTTCTTCCTCATCACATGCATTACCACATACATATTGACCAGTCCCTTTCATTTGAACTATACCTTCAGTTTTTCCACATAAGTTACATTCGGCTTCTTGATTATGTGGCTCTTCTTGTACGTATAAAATATCCCCCATTCCATCGTCGTTAAAATATCCATCACATAGGTTACATTTTTGCCACTGACCCACTTGATAAGTCTCTTCAGTATCTTCTTCAAAATCCCAATCAGGTGGATATCTTTCACAATCCATATTTACACACAATTTAACGATTTCTGTCTCTGGCTCACATGGTTTATTGTCACATAAGAACTTTGAAATATTTGCCTTGAATGTTGGACGAGGATAGACTTCCATAATACCAGCCAAATTCTTCTTGTTTTCGCCTCGCGCATATTTATCCTTTAGAATTGTCAATTGTTCAATATATTCATGAATCCAAGGAGAATCATGGATAAATTCTTCTCCATTGATGAAAAGCAACTTTGCCGGAATATTCTTCTCAGGAGTGCGCTTATATTCCTTCCCTGTGAAAAGAACGATATAGTATATATCCTTTGACGGACAAGTATCGTTGAAGTAAATCACTGGGTTATCCGTTTTCTTGATTTCAATATCGAGCCCAATTCCACCTACATTTCGAAAATCCTTCGATTGCTGACTCCCAGCTTCTTGAAATGTTAATTCTAACATTTTTAAGACCTCCCTAATCTTTTCAATCACTACACGCTCACTTATCTGCGTATTCCCCTTTTCCGTTTTAGTGGATTTGATGAATTCCTCATTCACCACTTCACTCACTTTAACCTGAATCTTTTCAAATAATGCTAGATGCTCCATGTTCATTTTCTGTTATTTTACTTTAATCATTTGTTTAAGACATAGGATCAATTTTTTAATTTACACATTTGAATATTCAATCGTATATTTCCTTTTCCAACTCGATACAACTAGCATCAATTGTATCCACTTCCACGATTTCCATATTTTCTGGCACTTTTGTCTTGTCCAAATACCCCACCACATCTGTCAAAATATGTAATTTGAATTTGAAATCGCAATTATCCACGATACATTTTCCAGTCCATCGTTCTAATGGCAATATTTCATTTAAAGAACTGACGCGACCTTGAACACGTTGATATTTTGCCTCGCGTTTTCCTGGGCGTCCAGCAGGACATTTCATACGCCACTCACAAGAAAGAGCATTTATATGATCCGGAAATCCGGATAACATGGCGCAAATCTCCCACGCGCCTCCTTTTCCATGAGTAGCCTTTGCACCCCCTTTGATTTCTTCATTATGTTGGCGAAGTCGCCTCATTGGATTGTTCGTTGAACCATTATATGTATTATGCTTAAACTGGTCCAATTTATTCCTTAAAATATAACAATACCACATATATTGTTATGTTTTTATTATAATATCACGATTACACCTCATACCTATCCTAGGCAGTTCCTACTATTTATCAATTATAAACCAAAAATTCTAGATAATAAAGACTTTGATTTCTTTCCTTGGCGTTTTGTCTGTCTGCGACCACGTCTGTGGAAATCATTATCACCTTTATGTGTAACAAAATTCTTTCGACCTTTACGTGTCTTGGACATTGTGCCCTTTTTGTAGTGTTTCTTAGACTTGTTTCCTCTGCGTCTTTTTCCACCAAGTTTCATTCCCCTTTCCATTTTATCATCTCTTTTAGAAATATCTTTTAGTTCCTTTTCGTATATTGTTTCTTGATGCGGTGATTTATGTCCTCTTTCCATATCATCTGCGCGTTTAGCAGCATGTACATATTCAGGACTTTCTTCGCGCGATCCCATTTCTATGTCCCAGATATTCTTTTTTGTATCATCACCCCCCTTCTTGGAACGTCTATTTTTGTGTGTTTTATGTGCCTTCTTTCTATAAGAAACCATTTATATATTAGTTACATATTCTTTTTTTCATTTTTAGGTTATCTGTTTTTACATTTTAGCTAAACTTTCTATTTTTTCATCTCAGCCTCACCAAACATATTTTCAAAGTCCTCTTCCGTCTCAGGGGCATCCATTCTACACTTGTCCAAAATGAACGTGGCCAACATGATGTTATTCTTATAATAACTATTTCTACGCGACATTTGCTTCATTTCCTTAATAAGGCTCTGTGCTTGTGTCATCAATATAGTAATCGTCGCCTTTAACTGATCAATGACATTGTCCTTCTTAGTTGGATCATCCGAAATAGGCAAATGCTTAAACATCTTAATCAAATTCTCCAACTTGTCGATTTCCTCCTGATAAGTCTCTGATACCTTGGGTCTCAATAAATCTTTCAACACTTTTTCACCAGACTCTTCGTCACTATCCGTTTCCTCATCTCCTCCGGTTGATTGCTTTGCTCCTGATTGCTTTGCTCCTGATTGCTTTGCTCCTGATTGCTTTGCTCCTGATTGCTTCTTCATATCAACATGAACCTGATTGCCTTCACCAAACGTCATATTTATATCATAATTATTCTCATTCATCTTCTGTGGTGTAGGAGGAACCTGAGGCATTGAATTCATCGTCATAGTAGGCATCGGTGACATTTTCGCATTGATGGATGTATTGGAATTAACCGGTCTAGGTACAGTGGTTGGTTTAATGGTTGTCTTTGATTTACACGACGATTCGTGTTTCTCGAAAGGGACTTTCCCTTTGTATATCTTTTCGCAGTTTGAACATTTATAAATTACCTTATTGTCTGACATCTTATAGTTGTATAGGTACATGTATTTAAATATATTTTATTAAATAATAATTATTACTATTATGAAATACGTAGCATGTGGTATTATGTACCATAACGATAAAATCCTCATGGGAAAACGCGCACCATGTAGTGATTCGCCAGGTCTTTGGGAGTTCCCAGGTGGAAAACTAGAAAAAGGAGAGACAATCGAACAATGTCTTCATCGAGAATGGAAAGAGGAATTAAATCTCACTATTCTTATTGACCGACAGGTTGCCGTATCCACGGTCGAAAAGGACATCACCTGCTATTTTTTCATCGGCAAAATACTCAACATTACCCATTTACAGAAAAATGTCCATGAATCCATCGACTTCTTTTATCCATACGAAATCAAAAATCTTCAACTATTCGAAGGCGATGACGTCATTGTCGATATGCTTTGTTAAGCTAGTTAGTGCCTTTTTCTTAGTTCCTTTTTTAACGCGATGGTTAATCATCATTTATTTTCGGAGCCAAGTAAAACCGCATCATACACGCATCATCCAATACATATTTTAATTGAAGAGGCATATTTTCTGTTAAATGGAGCGTGCAATTTGATGATACCTTGTGAAATTGTGACATTTGAGCAATGTATTTAATTCCGAACGAGGCATTTAACTCTTTTCCCTCGACAATGGCTAAGAGTTCAATATCGTCAATCTGAATCACTACCTTCATTGCTCCTTCGCTCGAACTTGATTCCATGACTACTTGATTTTCATCACAAGTAATGTTCAGAGTCTCGTTAAAATTCGACAATTCGTCAATAAGACTCTTGAATTTTTTAGAATCCATTTCAATATCTACATCGTATTCCATATCCGGAATCTGTAACATATCGACCGTTATATCCATGAGAGGCATTTTAAGATACTTGTTGAATTCACCCTTTTCATCACTCGTAAAATCAATCTCCAAATCCTCGTCATTCTCACTATGAATCAATATCGTCTGCTTATCCGAACAAATATTGAGGATTTTATTCAATACCGGCAAGCAAAGACCATATGTATATGTATTCTCGACTTCCCACGTTTCAAACCACGACGAATCAAGAATTAATTCATATACGCAAATATGACTGTTGTCCATTCCTTGAATGTAAAGACGCGACGGTTCTAGATTCATGACAATCGAATCAGTGAAGTTCTTTAAATAATGGAAAATATGGACAAATATATCACGCTTCTTCTTATCCGCAATTTCAAATCGCATACTAATAAATACTAATAGGAATTACTATTTATTACTTTTTTCTTTAGTTATACATTTATGATATACGCGCGTTTTACATTCACTTGTCTATTTACACTACCCTGATAATTATTCTTATTCATATTCAAGACCGAACTTAATCCAGGAGCCACTTTTTGATTGACTCCGCACATACGTTTGTTTTTTGTATAGGTTGGGCGAAACGGATAATTCGCTGAGAAAAACAAGGCATTCTGTCCAAATACCATGGCTATATACAATATGTATATATTATATTATTTACATAGAATTCCATTTCAATCACCACTTTGAAAATTAAAATTGATTCGTTTTTTAATAAATACAGTTCATCTATCAAACAAATTTTAGTACGATCTTAAAGATATTACCAGTTCATTTTCAATACATAGCCAGATAAAAATGGATTCGTATAGCATGTACAATCAGAAACCCATAATTTCAATAGATGAAGATAGATGTAATGAATGTGACGAAAAAAGAGTGAAAGAATGTTGTAATAAATGCGGAGAGGGACTCTGTCTCAATACATCATGTTGTCAAACGTTTCCTCATCACAATAACGATATCTATATTATTTGTAATGCTTGTATTACCGATATCGAACAGAAACTTCGACCTACCACTGTAGATAAATGCGATTTACATTTACTAAAAAAGAAAATTAGCAAACGAATGGAAGCGAATATGAAAAAACTGGAAGTCTCGGCACGAGACAGCGACCCAGAAGGAGAGCAAGAGGGAGAAAATGAATCGTAATACGACAACTAAATAAACAACAAAACATCCAAAAAAGAGCAGCGAATAATCGCCTTTTGTTCTTTTTTGTATAAAAAATATAACGGATTATATTATATGGCACATAGAACCTGTTTTAAAAATCCGAATGATAATTTAAATAGCGGACAGTACATTGATAGAAAAAAGTCGAAAGCCATTTATAAAGCATCCGTTGATTTGGCCAACAATGGCGGTGTGTATCATAAAAAGAGTCCTCTCGGACAAAACAAAGGCACTTATGTAGGCGACGTTAATATAAGTAGAGATGGTAAGAAATGTTTGATTGGGGCCAATAGTTACGAAACATTGCTATCTGTTACAAATGGTAAATATTTAGAACAACCAGTCTCTTTTGATATTCGCGAGTCACAAGACTTGTGGTCCGGTTCTATTTACAAGATGGATATGGACAGTAATGTCTCCATTTTGTCACATCCTGATGGAACCGCTAACGTAATTTCTTATCCGCCAGACATTTTGGCAAATCAAACATATCCTCGATTGAATCCTCCGTCTGACCAAGGAGTCATAGTTGATCCTGGTTACACTATTTTTTATCCAAACACGCCTGGATGTAATGTATTGAACTCCTCTAGTAATTGTTATACGAAAAACGAACGCGCTTACCAACAATATCGCAGACCAATCATACAGTCACAATCGTACATTAAAAACTATATTAAATCCAAAAATGGTTACGTAGGTGATTATTATTACCCAAAACCGTTTTCTTTTGATTGTTGTAGCAATTATGTAGAGAACATTTATAATCCAGACGCAGTGAATCAACCAGAGCCAGAGCCATAGCCAGAGCCTGAGCCTGAGCCTGAGCCTGAGCCTGAGCCAGAGCCTGAACCGGAGCCTGAGCCAGAACCTGAACCTGAACCGGAGCCTGAGCCAGAACCTGAACCGGAGCCTGAACCAGAGCCTGAACCGGAGCCTGAACCAGAGCCTGAACCGGAGCCAGAACCTGAACCGGAGCCAGAGCCTGAACCGGAACCTGAACCTGAGCCTGAACCTGAGCCTGAGCCTGTTATATAGCAAATCTCAACACATTTAATACAAATAATGGTACCAGCTTTGAATATTGGGCTTTGGTACCGTTTTATGGTAGAGTTGTAAGGATACTCATGACATAATGATTTAATTCCTAATGAGACTGATTTTAATGATAACCCATATAGAATTTGGTAATAATATGTAAAAAACCAAATATTTATAAATACAATATTATCATTCTAAGTTAATAATATTGTTGTTTGTATAGTTAGGAGATTCTTAATACTGATAAAAGGAGGTAGCAGGTATAGTAAAATACCAATTATTACTACGCAATTTAGAATAAAAACGATTGGATAGAGTAATTATTGTATATTTTTTATGATTCGATATGATATAATGACTACTATTACAAATGTGGGATGGTATTTATTTTCTACTTCTGATACTAATAAATCTTGGAATGATTTAAAAAAGGTTTGGGGTTTAGAAAACTGTAAAGTATTTCAATATATATACGAATTAAGTGGTGTTCCTATCGCAATTGAAACTCAATTAGGAAATAATAATTGGTCACCTATAAATGTCGGTAGCAAAAATCCGATATTAATAAAATATAAAGCTTATTGGGTTAATGTTACTGAGGTTAATGATGGTACTAACTCAGGTTCACAAACTATTTTTTATTATAGTGATAATACCACTAAAACAATAACGGATCTTACGAGTATAACATCATCAACATATATCGTTGGTGTCTCATTAAATAGTGTTTATATTGGTTCAAATGTAACCACCATTGGAGAAGGGGCGTTCCTAGATGCGACAAGCTTGACCTCGGTAATATTTGCCACAGGTTCTCAACTTGAAAGCATTGGCCAAAATGCGTTCCAAGGTGCGTCAAGTTTGACCTCCATTATCATTCCAGCAGGCGTCATTAGCATTGGCTCAAATGCGTTCTCCGATATGACCAGTTTAGCTTCATTTACAGTAAATCAATCCAATAATAAGTATAGAGACGTTTCAGGTGTATTATTTGATTCTAGTGGAGCAACTTTAATTCAATATCCATTGGGTTCCACAAAAACAAGGTATGATATTCCTACCAGTGTAACCAATATTGGAATCAATGCTTTCCAATTCGCGACAGGTTTGAAATCCATTACTATTCCATCGAGTGTGGAAAGTATTGGAGAAGGTGCGTTCTACGGAGCGACAACTTTAGCCTCCATTACTATTCCATCGAGTGTGAAAAGCATTGGAGAAGGTGCGTTCTCGACCGCGACAAATTTAGAATCAGTTATTTTTGTATCAGATTCTTCTCTTAACAGCATTGGAGAACAGTTGTTTCAAGGTGCGACAAAATTGGAATCTATTACCATTCCAGAAGGTGTTACCATCATTGGCCAAAGTGCCTTCCAAGGTGTGTCACGATTGGCGTCGATTATCATTCCATCAGGTGTTACCAGCATTGGAGTGTCGGCGTTCCAAGGTGCGACAAGTTTGGCCACTGTAACATTTGATTCAAGTTCAAATTTAATCAGCATTGGCCAAAGTGCGTTCCAAGGTGTGACAAGTTTGGCCTCGATAACCATTCCAGTAGGTGTTACCAAAATTGAATATAGTGTGTTCGCTTATGCGTCAAATTTGGCCTCCGTAATATTTGAAGCAGATTCTTCTCTTAACATCATTGGAGAAAGTGCGTTCCTTAGTGCGTCAAGTTTGACCTCCATTACCATTCCAGCAAGTGTTACCGAAATTGGACCAAGTGCGTTCAAAGATGCGACAAGTTTGACCACCGTAATATTTGAAGCAGATTCTCAATTAACCAGCATTGGAGAAACTGCGTTCAAAGATGCGTCAAGTTTGACTTCGATAACCATTCCAAAAAGTGTTACCACCATTGGCCCAGGTGCGTTCCAACTTGCGACAGGTTTGGTCTCTGTAATATTTGAAGCAGATTCTTCGCTTAACATCGTTGGTGAAGATGCGTTCTCTGGTGCGTCAAGTTTGACCTCGATTACCATTCCAAAAAGTGTTACCACCATTGGCCAAGGTGCGTTCTCTGCTGCGTCAAGTTTGACCTCGGTACTGATTGAAATAAGTCGATTCGGTACGACTGGTTTTCCGACTGATCCAGGACAACAATCGTTTTTGGGGAGTCTTGATACAACAAATGTTACAGCATACAAATTATTTAGCGGAACAGGTGAGTTAAGTGGAGCAACAGCCCAATTAAATGGAGCATCTATAGCCATCATTGAAGGTTATAGTAGCATTGGACCCAGTGCGTTCTCTAATGCGTCAAGTTTGACCTCTATTATCATTCCTAAAAGTGTTACCAGCATTGGATATTATGCCTTCATGAATACGACAAGTTTGGTCTTGATAACCATTCCAGCAAGTGTTACCAGCATTGGAATTAATGCGTTTCAATATGCGACAAGTTTGACCTCTATTAATGTAGATCAATCAAATCAATATTACAAAGATATTGATGGCGTGTTATTTGATTATAGTGGAGCAACCTTAATTCAATATCCTGTAGGTAATAATACCAGAACAAACTATGAAATTCCAGCAAGTGTTACCGAAATTGGAGGAGGTGCGTTCACTAGTGCGACAAGTTTGAGGACCATTACCATTCCAAAAGGTGTTACCGAAATTGGAGGAGGTGCGTTCTCTAGTGTGACAAGTTTGACCTCGATTACCATTCCAAAAAGTGTTACCGAAATTGGAGGCTATGCGTTCGCTTATACGACAAATTTGACCTCGGTAATATTTGAAGCAGGTTCTCAACTTGAAAGCATTGAAGTTTATGCGTTCTATGAGGCGGCAAGTTTGACCTCCATTACCATTCCAGAAGGTGTGAAAACCATTGAAGGCTATGCGTTCGCTTATACGACAATTTTGACCTCGATAACCATTCCAGAAGGTGTTACCACCATTGGTGAAGGTGCGTTCCAATATGCGTCAAGTTTGACCTCGATAACCATTCCAGCAAGTGTTACCGAAATTGGCCAAAATGCGTTCCAATATGCGTCAGCATTGACCTCTATTACAGTAAATCAATCCAATACAAATTACAAAGATATTTATGGGGTGTTATTTAATAAAGATGGGACAACATTAATTCTTTATCCTCCAAGTAACACTACAACAATCTATGAAATTCCAGCAACTGTTACCAGCATTGGACAAAATGCGTTCAGTAGTGCGAGAGGTTTGACCAAGATTAATATTCCAGCAAGTGTGAAAAGCATTGGAGATTCTGCGTTCTATTTTGCGACAGGTTTGACCGAGATTAATATTCCAGCAAGTGTGAAAAGCATTGGAGATTCTGCGTTCTATGTTGCGATCAGTTTGATCACCGTAACATTTGAAGCAACTTCTAATCTTGACAGTATTGGAAAGAATGCGTTCCAAAATGCGTCAAGTTTGACCTCGATAACCATTCCAGCAAGTGTTACCAGCATTGGAGCAAGTGCGTTCTTTGATACGGTAGAATTGCGTTCGGTAACGTTATATTCAAATACGATTACGTCCTTGAATACTGCTGGTGCTTATCCACCAATTCCAACTACACTTGGCAATTCACAATTATCATTTTACGGGTCAAAGCAGGTTACTATTACTGTAATACAATAACCAAACATTATATTACAGCTAGGTAATTATTATGTTTGGAATCACTCTCCAAATAGTATGTCGTTATCATCCGAATATACGAAATGGACCAATAGTGGATATATTTCATTAAGTAGGTTCAAAATTCCAAGTGTAGGTGACACTAATTTTGATGGTTATAATATTCATTCCGACATTATTGTATATATTAACAATTACATAAATAAAGGTATGCCTGAATCCCAAAAAAAACCAAATTCCGCCATATTTTTTTACGGATCTAATGAATATTCAATTATAAATATTAATGGCTGGGACCACGGAACAGTAACTTATTATAATGATAATAATAGTCTAATGTTTGTTGATAGTGGAATAACTGAAGATGCGGCAGGCGCGAACATATTTTATGTTTTGACCAGATAACCATAACCTGAACCATAACCTGAACCATAACCTGAAAACCGGATCATTTATACCATTAGCTTAGCAAGTAAGAATATGAGAGATAACAATAATAACAATAATAATAATAATAATAATAACAATAATAATAATCATTATCATAATAATCATTATTAGCAGATTTGCTAATAATGATTATATATAAAACAACGCATCAAATCATTCTTAATACTGATACAAAGATGTGGCGGACATGGTAAAGGACCAATTGTTGCCGTTTAAATTGACAGTATATCCTTGGTCATCGACTAGGCGAACGCGCATTCTTTCCAAATCGACTGGACCGAAATAAATGCGTTCTGCTTCGTGAAGATTGAAATCATCAATCAGTACTTTTCCAGGGATCAGTGTATTGATTCCCTTTAATGGAATATGCGCCAATACATTCGTATTAGTAGGCGATGTTAAACGATTGTGTTGTGTTTGAGAACGCGATTGTGTCGTCGAATTGAGTGTGAATAATTGTGCCTGTGTCAAACGTCTAGGCGCATTCTGAACATAGGTAGGCGTTTTTTTACTTGATCCACTCGTCGTCGTCGAGCAACCATTGGCGGAAATGGCCAAGTCAGCGTTCCAATAAGAGGGTATCTCAACTGCTTTTTGCGTAGGCGTAATTCCAACGAGTCCTTTATTCAAATGATTTTGTTGAAAATCGTCTAGGATTAGCAAGAAATATTTGGGTCCAATAACGTCCATGAATGCTTCTGATTCGATTGACCCACCTGTTACTAGAGTATATATCATCTGTCCATATAATGGGTCATCTTTCGATATATGTGTATTGCCTCTGAAGCCGAGTATCCAACCCAAGTTATTGTTGAATTTCGGCGTCGTTTTACAATTTGACTTACATACTAAATGTCCTGATGGGTCGTAAAACGTGATTGTAATTGGATCAGTATTGTTGTTTGTAATGGTGGTTTTTCCGCTAATGGAACTATACGAAATATCCACGTTTGAAATGTCAGTAGTCATACTCGCCCGAATCGCCTGGACCAATTCCACCTGTGAATAATTACCAGACCCAATAGAGACAGCACTACCATCAACAAAAAAACAGCTATTGTTGCGCCAATCAGCATCAATAAGATACCAGGAATAAGGAATTTGGTATGACGTGACGTTTATATTAATTGCGTTATGAATAGGATCGCTCAAATCGAGCGTAAAATTGGTTGGCGATGATGGACTATCAGGGTCAGGATGGAATGGGAAAATGTTCTCTCTATATTGACTATCAATATTCATGAGACGCGTAGTGGTGTTTTTTAGATTCGGATTAAGTTGTCCTTGAGCGACCGGTAGTTGATAGTCGTTATTAACACCCAATTGGTCACGATTCATAACAAAATGACCATCCTGCTTGAAAATCTGTACTTGCTGTTTTCGGTCAGTCGTTTTATCGGCTTGATTAGGGTCGGTATTTTGTTGCGATACATTTTGATTTTGCCATAAATTTCCGATTTGGGAAGTTGAGTTGTGTTGAAGATTCTCAGGCTCGTCAGAATCCATGTCTTCCAATAATTGATTTTGCGCTTGTTGAAAAAAATTAGCCAAGTCGTAATTATTGTCACTTGTATAACGTTCTATTAATGGACTGGTCGCGTCTATAATATCATCATAGGTAATCTCAGTCTCTTGATCGTCGGATAATCTCAATAGAGACAATAAATCTTCTTGGCTATAATTTTCAATGTTTAAATCCATATCTGATGCGGACATTCTTATACTTATATATAATGAATAATTAGTTTTTATTATGTATGTTTTATTATGTTGTTTTATTAGGCATATTTCTTAAATATTTCATTCAAGCATGGGACAAAATCAAAACCGAATTTATTATGAGTGATCCAATCAGGTAATACTGTAATCCCTTGCGCTCGTTTACAATGTCGTGCGCCTTTGAATAGTAATTGTTCTAGGACGGAAATCACGCGTTTGCTGTATTCATCTGTTATTTTGCCAGTGTTCAAATGTTTGGAACCTTTGTAAATATATCGATTGTAATCCATATCGGAATAGATTCGATAATTCTTATCAAGTACATTTCGATTTAAGAATAGACCAATGCCTTCTATTTTGTTTATGGAATTGTTCATTTCAATTACATAGACATGACTTTCTAGGGGAATTTTCTCTTTGATTTTTATCGGCGTTCCGTACAAACATCCTGTATGTCCGATTCTTGATTTATACATGTTATTTTGTTCGTACGTCTCATTGTTGAAACGTGTTGTCGCGATGAATTTATTAGACATGTATTTGAAGTTTGACTAAATAGTATGTTAATATTCTTGTATTCTGACCAACTCTTATCATTTTTTTGTTTTCAATTTTTTATGAAATCTCTCATCTTCATTCGTATATATAATATCATAAATGAAATGCTAAAATAAGCGGTTACTAGATATAAAGTACCGTCATATCGTGTTTTGCTGTCTGTAGTATAGCCAAACATTACTAAATATGGATCGACAATATTTACAAAATCGCTACCGTCCAGTCTGTATTCTAGGTTTGATAAAAAACAACCATTCAGATAATAAAACAAAAACCATATCATGATTGATATAGATAATGCTATACTGCTTATCCATAAAGGCGAAAAGATAAATACTATATAAGACATATATGGAAGCATGAAATGAAATGCTTTAATCGCAAAGGCACATATATTTTTCGGATATTTTGTATCTATGATTTTATTATATAGATAATTAACCAACCGTTTCCGACATTTTTTCCTGTATTCCATGTCAAAATATGTATCCATGATATTGTATTATAATTATCATTAGATTTACTTTGTAGTATTTTTACTTGAATCTAGGTAGTGCCTTTTTCTTAGTTCTCTTTTCTATGCGATAAAAAGGATTGCCTTACTGATTGAACATCGTCTTTGTAGGTTACACCATTCCATTGACCGGATGTTTTGAATAACTCCATAGTGAGAATATCTTGTTTCGTGAGAGAATTTAAAAACTTTATTTTTAATGAAAATAAATCAACTTTTAATATTCCTGTGTTCATTCGAAAAACTTGTATTTAATTTTGTAGTATCTCTCTACGTATTCTTTTTCTTCTTCTGTGAGTCCAAATAATTTATATACATTGATGTTTCCACTATTGAACATTTCGATAGCTTCTGGAATTTTTGAAAAATCAGGAATATACTTAAATACATACTTTTCCAAGTAACGCATTCGATATCTCGTTGTCTCAAATAAGAATAAAATCAAGGTAGTAGAGAGAAATTCTTTTATTAATTCGAGATTTTTCGCCGATTTTTTCATAATTATATAATTATCTCTCGAAGAAATACCATAGACCCCTTCTTTGTCTATATAAGGGAAGCCATACATCTTATGAGCCATGATTATTTTAGGTTCTCCGTAAAATGGCTGCTCATCATCACTATATTTGAACTGTAATTCCGGTTGTTTTGTGAGCTTGTTGATAGTTGTAGTATGAACATTTTGAAATGGATGAGTGAGAGAGAATATATCCTTTAATACAGTCCCTTTTTTCGGCATATTGGTCTTAATTACTGATAATTTACCGTATTTCTCTCTTAACGCTAAAAATTTATTCACTATAGAAGCAAAACACAAAGGTATAGGTATGTATTCTTTCAATGTAAAGTCGATATAGCCCTTCTTTTGTTTGTCGTATAACTCTATTTTTCCCTCATTTTCACTCTTTGTTAGTAAAAAATGACACAATGGCGTCTGAACTTGATAATTAAATACTTTCATTACAGTACTGGAATCCAATGCATGTAAATTATCTATTTTATATTTCAATAGCAACTCATACATACGAGCCTTGTCCGGTTTCATCCATATAGAAGGAATAATGACACTCATCATCCCTCCATCTTTTAAAAGAGAGAGATTCTTTTTAATAAATTGCGGCCAAATTGTCTTACCATCTTCCTTTTTATCTATAGCTGAATTTGTAGGTACTTTCTTGACCCCACCGCTATTATATGGTGGATTTCCTATGATAAAATCAAACTGTAAATCGGTATTCCATTCAAGATAATCTTCATGATATATGTTTGCCTTTTCACCGAATTTCTCTCTAAGATGAAGTATATTGGTTTCATTTATCTCTACTATATAAATCATATTTTTGATGATGTGTTCTTTTCTTTCAATAGGATCTAGAATAATATCATAGAGAGATTTGAATAAAATAAAAAACAAACAACAGCTAAAATTGCCTCTACCAGCGCCAGCATCCAACCATTTATAGTCTTTATTTTTTAGTTTCTCTTCAGGTATCATGGACAGCATTTCATTAATAACCTGATAAGGTGTATTTACCTCGCCATATTTATCCTTTAATTCAGGGTCATAATTAATATATTCTGGGAATTCTTCTACTAAATTTGTATCAATAATATCAATGTTTAAAAGAGACATTACTATTAGTCTAACTTATTTATTCGAGTTTTTATCGCAATATGTAATGTAGTCTAATTATATCTGTGTTCACATTTAATTGATTTCACGCTAGCTGTCCAACCTTTTTTGGGTGGACAAAATAACCATATACTTATTGTTTGCGGTTCATTCGGTGGTCTGTTTTTTTTATTTTTATTGAGTTCATATCCATTAATGTTAAATTTATATGTATTCTTTGGCATATTCAGTCTGTTATTTTTTTTTCGTTTCTTTTTACTTTCACGTAATACAGTAAATGCTTTTATACATTTGCCATCATTTATTTGATATCTTACATGTACGCTTCCAGTTCCTCCCCATCCTTGATCAAACACTACCATATTAAAACAAATGTTTGTAAGAATATGTTTATTATCGTTCAACGATGATTCATATGTACTAGGAGAATTTATTGGTATTGTTACAAGTTTTCGATATGGAAAATCATGACCATAATCAGCTACACAATGGGGACGTGTTATGGCATCTTCACTGTTACATTGTTCATAATTCCAATACATTTGCGGATTCCCTTCTTCGTATGGTATATCCATAATAATGTCTATTACTTTTGGTTGAATTATATTTTCTATTTCATCTGATTCTACAGTTTCAGTCATATCTTGTGTTTTTATTTTTAGTTTGTTTCCTGTTTCAATATACATTTGAGACAATAGTGATAACTCTTCGCGTGTTTTGTCTAATTCAACATTAGATGTATCATTATTTTCAGTTGCTTTGTCTAATTCAACATTAGACGTACCATTATTTTCATTTATTATTTGTTTTTTCGCATCTTGTTTCAATCGTCTATTGTTTTTTTGGTCTTTCCAATATTGTCTATATCTATCTAAAAAATCGGTTGCTAAAATAATAGTATAATTCGGTACATTATTTAAATCGCATTCTAGTTCATTTTTGTCAGATTCATTTTTGTCAGATTCATTTAATCCACCTGGAGATATTCGCAAACCTTTTTTGAAAAAGCAAAAATAACGACTAGGTGATGAAAAGGAAATTTCCTTTTTTAATTTACTATATTCATAATCATCATCATCATCATCATCATCATCATCATCATCACTGTTATTGTCGTAATCGTAATTATATATTTGTTGTTTATTTGATATATTATCATCGGATTGTGAAATGTTATAATGGAGTACCTCATCTGGTAAATCATTTAATTCTGCTATAGAAATATGACCGTCGCCTTCTGATGCTCCTCTATTATCTATATCCGCAACAATGCGACGTATAATGCCTTTATACATTTGTTTTTTTTGTTGATTAATAGAGCTTTCATCGATTTCTAATTTTAATAACATGTATAAATTATCTTGTAATATATTTTTTGACAAAGAACTATCGTTAAGTTGATTTTGCCCTGCTAACATCCATGCTTTTTTCAAGATCGGATGTGTTATACGTTGTGCGCTACCAAAGATAGTTAGGTTTAAATCATTAATTAATGGTAAAAGTTCTTCTACTATTTTAAAACATTGCTTTAATCTGCGTTTTAATGTAGCTGGTTTTTTATGAGCAAGGTATAATTCCCAATATATACTTAATTTATCACAATAGTCTTCTGTCGATTGTAAACTACCCAAGAGAGAAAATAAATCATTTATAGGTTCTAGTTTTACCTCGATTGTATCTATCTGTGAAAATGATAATATTTTGTGTTGAAATAATATATTATGTGGCGAATTAGGAATAAATACACCTTCAAATATATTTAACGCATTATTCATATTGTTTAATGCCTTAGAAAACGCCTTGAAGTGTGTATGCATTAATGTTTTTATTTGGGAAATTTCATGTACTTGTGTTTTAATATTTTGAACAAAGGATGCACAGCTGCTAAGACTACGTATTAACACATCGCCCATTATATATATTTTATAATATAATAATATGATCTGTATTATATTATAATTTTTTATTTTTTCGCGTTTTACTTTTGTTAGACTTTTGCTTTCGTAAAGTCTTTTTTTTATTATTCTCCTTATTATGTATTTTATTGGTTATTTCATCTTGACGTTTCAAAATTAAATCAACTATATTCTGATAAAAACTACGGAAATTTTTCCTTTCTTTTTTCAGTTCATCGTAAGAAAACCATCTGATTTTCGATTTTTCCAACAATCCATTGTCCTTTTTATGCTTTACGTGCGGCAAATAACGCGAGAAAAATTCATAATTATTTCTATAGTAAAACGGCAATTTAGCATCATAATCCATCATATAAATATAAGTAGTATATGTTTTGAATTTTATAGTGGATATTTTATGTTTTTTTACTTCTTTTCTTAATTGTTCTGCCGAACCTAAAAACCCATTAATTTCTTCAGAACATTCTCTGAGAGCAGTATCAAATGATGATTCGCCATCTTCTGCGCCGCCACCGAAATCGGCCCACCCAGGAGTATCATCCAATTCATTTTCTTTGCCAAACAAAAAATGGACTTGGCCATTTTTTATTGCGACTGGTAATATTCCACCACCGCCCATGATAGTATTATTATATTGCTATATTTTTTATTTTTTGATTAGGTGTAAGTTTTTATGTAGGTGTAAGTTTTTATGTAGGTTACATTTAATTATTACCACAATAGTTCGCAGTCATCCATGTCTTGTGTTCGTAAAGTGCTAATTCACTATTATCGATAACTATTTTAATTGGATAGTTCGTCTTTGCGTCAAACAACAGTTCTTCCTCTTCAAATGTATCTTGAGAATACGTAAATAGCGAATCGTCTTCAGGATAAACCTTGGTGTACTTAGGTGGCTTGTGTAATTCATCAACATCGATTGGTGTATTGTCATATGTTGCCACACTAGAGCTAGAGCAATCCAGTTCATCAATAGTCATTGGTGACATATTACCCAGGTATGTATCATCAATACTACCAGTTTCGATATCTTGGTTCCACTGACATTCACTTCTGTATTTGACTGGAATGTATTCTCTTTGGTAGAGTTCTTCATAAACGCAATTTAGTTCGTCTTCTAAATTGGCAAGTCGTTCATTGATCATTTCACTGACATCATTAAGACTTGTTGGCATAGAATAGGTCGTTCCGATCGATCCGTTTTTATAACTATTGATAATGGTTGTTGAATTGTTTGGCAAAACCAACCAATACCATGGGTCATCATATACCAACTTGGCATCCACACTCGGATCTTCTACTTGGTCTCTAAAATTTATTGCTGCTAAAGAAGACATATTCCATTCACTGAAATGGATAAACGCCATCTTAAAGGAACTACCATCTCTTCCAGTCTTCCAGACGATGTCCATATTTTTTACCTTGCCTAATTTCAGAATCTCGAATGTGCTCACAATTTTTTTATTGGGAATATTATGAAAGATGCGTGGGATACATACGGAAAAGACTGACATATTTGAAATATTTGAGTAACTGTGTAAGTTTGTTAGACTTGTATGAAAAAGTATTTGAACTTCAATTTTTTTAATAAATTTAAAATTGAAGTTCATGTGACTGAAATAGATTATTTTACTCAGTTACTTTAGAATGGATGTTCAATTCAGAAAGCGCAAAACAGGCAAGGACAATGAGCGTCGTAGTCGCGAATTGTATGGAAACCATAGTGCAAAACATGTACGTATTCAAGAACAATGTCAAGAAAATCATGTAAAAAACGTACAAGAATCACGCTTAAGTGACTCGGCAAAAGGAAATCAACAACAAGACAAAGGAAAGTCGTCTAAAAATAAAAAAGGCAGAAAATAGAAATCAATAAAATTAACAAAAATGAGAAACAAAACTGGAATAACGATTTGTAACGTTACTTCTTTTTTGTGTCAGTCTGACAATTTCACTACTTACTTCATTCACAATTTCAGACTTGTTTCCATAAACATCACCTTTATTAGTTTCTCTAATTTCAAGACGAATCGCTCTATCCTTTTTCTGTTGTTCAATCTTCTTTCTTTGACATCTCTGTTCAAATCGAATTTCTCTATCTGTATGTACTGTAAGTCCGTGTGCCATTATATACAGTAATAAGGTGTATCTATTTAAATCCATTTGTAAAATATATTACCGTATATGAATCGATTACATGTTACTTGACAACAAAAAGAATTGCAAAGCAGCAAGTGCTATAACAATACCAATTCCAAGACCCCCTAATGTGGCAATTAATAGAAAAACCAGAATACTGGCAAAGAGCCATTTCATAAACGAATACGCAGAAGATGCCTCCATATATACTATATTTGTATATTATTTATAAGAGGAATAAGAGGAATAAGAGGAATAATAGGAATAAGAGGAATAAGAGGAATAAGAGGAATAATATAATTTCAATACTTTTTATTTTCTAAATAATTGAAGTAAAATATCGTATCGTTATCTGTATTATTATACAAAGGATATTATTAGTTATTATGACAGAATACTTGGATACTATTACATACAAGGATACTATACCTTATATTCCAAACATAACACATGGTAAAGTTATCAAAGTATATGATGGCGACACGATTACTATTGCGTGTAAAATGCCGCACGATAATTCACCTATATACCGATTTTCGGTGAGAATTGCTGGCATTGATTGTCCTGAAATGAAGACGAATAATAAAACAGAAAAAGAATGCGCGCTCATTGCCAAAACAACCGTAAGCGAGTTAGTTTTACATGAAATAGTACAACTACAAAATGTAAAACTGGAAAAATATGGCCGTATATTAGCCGATGTATTTACAAATGATATATCAATAGGAGATATGTTGTGTGAATGTAACATGGCAGTGAAATATGACGGAGGAACAAAAGTTTCACCAAATGATTGGATGGACTATTATAATTCATCTACGACTACTCTTGATAAATACTTACACAACTATGTATATTTGAATACGAAAGAAGAAAAGAAAAAGAATTCATTCATTCATAAATTTGCAAATTATATAACAAAAATAGTATCTACTTGTTTGTTTCGTAAAACCAATTCGTCAGATGCCTAACATCTAAGAATACATACATTCAAATATTAAAGAGCACGACCAGTCCATATTGTTTAAATTAATGATTCTACCATACTCGTCATAAAGTGTAATTCGCATTTTTTCTATATTGACTGGTCCAAAATAAGACCTGCTCCTATTAATCTGTGACGAAACCCCGTCTGTTTCGCTCGTTTGATAGACACCACCAGCATTACCATTATTTGACAAATTGATTCTAGCCAATATATTTCGATTGTTTATGGAGTCGCTATATGCTGAAACATAATAATTATTTACATTGTTATTATAATCGTCAATTGCTACAAATATATATTGCGGTCCTTTGATGTAAAAAAGGCCCTCTGAAACAATGGCAGATGGTAAAATAGTATTATTCCCTACTACTGTACCAGGACCACTATCATATACATTCATTCTGTATCCGAGCTCCCAACCTAAAAAGAAGGGCAATGGTTGATTCATAGTAGTTATTCCATTGCTATCGACTCCAAATACGATTTGATACTCCAATTTTCCAGAAGTAATTAAACCGTCGATTGACCCAGCGTCTATACCTGAGACATCTAACGCAAAGATGCTTTTTCCACTGGTAGAATCAACTGTATATCGCAAGTTAAAAGAATTATCGTCTTGAATAGTTGTGCTGGTCGACGTAATAGCGACAGCCGATAATAAGGCCGCATTCATGATGGATTCTATCTCAGAACCACCACTACCATTAGGAGTATTTGTATTGTATGTTTGATAATTTCCATCTGGAATTTTTACCAAAACACTATTTTGAAATTCACCACCTGAATTATTCCAATTCACGACAAATGCGTTATTTCCTAAGGACTCGCTAATCGCATAATAAGTCAATGGCAATTCAATCGATGCTAGGCGCATATTAATGACTTTTTCAAACTTATAAGGCAATGTTATCTGTTGATCTGCTGACGACGATTGATAATAATTCGGTCTAAATCGCGAATCAATGTTTACAGCACGTTTAATAGTACGATAGTTAATCGGATTTATGATACCTGGTGGAGCACCACCAGTACTACCAATATTCAATCCATCTGTTGGTTTCGCAGCATAGGCTTCTTTTACATCACGCTCTTGGTTTATGATAAAATGATCATTCACTTCACTGACTGTATTTTTCAATTCACCGAATGTATTGATGTTGGTTCTGCTTAATTCAATACCATTTGATATTATTTTGGATAGACGGAAGGAAGCCGTATCTAAAAAACTATTTATTCGCGTCTTCATATCACTCGTCACTGAATCATCATTTACCATTTTAACATATAATTCATTTTTGTTCAAAAGTATATCCTCTTGTTGATAAGGATAGGAGAGAGATAATATATCTTCCAACTCCTTGTCACTATAATCATTAATATTTAAAAGGAAAGAGTCCATATATATAATTTTACAAGTTTATTTTTATATTGGAATATGTCTAAACTATGTTACAATAAGTTCCTGAATTAGTAGATAATGTATGAGATATATCATTTAACGTTACAATTGACATATCTGCTCCCATCTTTTTAATACCACAACAGTCATCTACATAACCACTCTCCATTATTTCGCGAAGAAAAGATGTAAATATTTCTTCTAAATGAGTGGATGTGTCTATTTTACAAGAGATTTCTCTGTATGATAACTTATATTGTCGAATCAGTTTGTCTATTTCAAGCACATCTGTGTTATTTTGTAAATCGCCTTTATTGCCTAATAACAATATAGGATGTGTATGAGAACACGCTTGATCCTGTAATAATATTTTCAACCAACATTCTAGTTTTTTACACGTTTCCGGTTTTGAAACATCAAACATGAGTACGATACCACAAGTGTCTCTAAAATAAGACCGTATTACAGTATGAAATCTATCTTGTCCTGTCGTAGCCCAGACATTCAATTTGATGTGTTTATTGTTAATATGATAATACAAT
>Ga0257127_1000545_pt1 | contig 32387 bp, 39 predicted proteins | sample SI060_135mmetaG_FD_190152 | JGI IMG/M metagenome (GOLD analysis project Ga0257127, IMG submission 190152) | Marine microbial communities from Saanich Inlet, British Columbia, Canada - SI060_135m | ecosystem: Environmental > Aquatic > Marine > Inlet | place: Canada: British Columbia | collected... | reverse complement strand
TATATCAACAATTACAGGTGGTGATGGATATTCATTTATACCTGATGCGTCTTTATTGGGAAATGTATTTATTCATGGAATTAGCAATTTCTTTTCAACAGCAGTTGTGAATTCAAAAATAAGAATTGATTTATCAGATGGAGTTTTATTTCAGGATAATATACAATGTAAAGAATTATATATTCCATCTTTGAAATATGGGAAAACAAAACATATATTATTTACATTAAATAATATACCAGAATCAAAACATATACATTCAAATGTTTCATTATATATTGATGATAAAATAATTACTAGTTCAGATGTAAATCATGAAAATAATTATATTCATCAAAGACAATTATGTAGATACAAAGTTTCATCAATTATTAATGAATGTATTAGACTAAAGAAATTTAATAATGGATCATTTTTACTTGCTTTAGAAGATTGTATTCAATATTTACAACAATATTCACATGATGAATATATTCAAAATATATTATATGATCTCAATGGTCAAGTAAAAGAAGCATTGAATATGACATCAACAGGTGAAAAAGAAGATTGGTTTAGTAAATGGGGAATACATTATTTACGTTCATTGAATGGGGCCTATATCAATGAAATATGTAATAATTTTAAAGATAAAGGTGTTTCCAATTTTACAAGTGAATTATTTAATCGATTAAGAGATGAAATATCCGATATATTTGATAAACTTCCACCACCTAAGAAAACAATTCATTATTCAAGAAATACAAATACAAGATCAATAACAACAAATAATCGTCCAATAAGTATGTCTGTATATAATAATGCCACGGGTGGTTGTTGTGCCCGGGGATGTCGTATTAAAATGAAAGATAATACTTATAAAAATGTTGAAGATGTAAAAAAAGGAGACTATGTCATAACGTATGATTATAATACAAAAAAATATTCAGTTGGTGAAATTGAATGTGTTGTAATCACAATCTGTAATTTTATGGTTGAAAATATGGTTTCAATGGGTAAGTTAAAGATTACTCCTTATCATCCAATTATTGAAAAGAAAACTGGAAAATGGATTTATCCAAAAGACTTAAAACAACCTACCTTACATTATTGTCTGGATATGTATACATTTATTGTAACTAATCGTAAACCTGTCATTATTGAAGATTATATATTTGCCACTTTTGGACATAATCTTACCGGAAATGTAATTGAACATCCTTATTTTGGAACTGAAAAAGTAATTAATGATTTAAAAAAATGGAATTCTTATGTAAATGGAATTGTAACGTTAACAAAAGATATGATATTTCGTGATAAACATACAGGATTAGTTCATAAAATAGATTATCACATACAACAATTATCATTTATAAGAAATTTCCATATGTCTCATTTATAAATATTTAAATAATGTTAACATAATATATATATATATATAAATATGAATGATGTTTGTAGTATATGTTTACATACGATAAATGAATTATGTCAAACAAACTGTAATCATTTTTTTTGTAAAGATTGTTTAGATTCATGGTTTAATTCAAAAAAAAATACATGTCCATTATGTCGTTCTGATATTGAATATTTTATTCATAATGGAAATATAAATCGGGTAGTATGTATTGAAAAAAAAATAGTTCGTGAAAGAACAAATGTCAATGTAAATCCAAATTCTGAATTTGTTTATATAAAACGAAAAAATTATTTAGCTATGATGACAATGTCTTTAATATCAGTAACAATTCTTCCATGTTCATTATATTTTATATCAAGATGTAGAAATTTCTCTTATTAACTATTAAATATTTAATAATTTTGATTCAACTATCTTTATTTTTCATGATCATTATTTATAGTATGGTTTTGTAATTGTTGTAATAATTCATGTTTATAGATTTGTTTGGATAAATCTATTTCTTGAAAGTATTCAATAAAGGCATTTACAAAATATTCATCTATAAAATTATTATTTAATCGTTTATGAAATAATTTAGAAAACTCTAATTTTCTTTGACAATTTTTTAACATTAATTCATTCATTAAAGTATGGTTTACTCTTAAAAATACGATAGGATTATCATATGATTTTATATATTCATTAATTACATAAGATGATTTCATAATTCTTCCTGAATATATTAAAAACTGGAATATAGGATCAATATATTTTTTTTTATAGATTAATTTTTTTAGATCCGCAATTGTATTATACTTATCACATTCAATACAATCATGATCACTATTTCTAGGTTCCCGTAGATAAATAATCATCTTTTGTTCATGGAAAAAATATCATTTTTAAAATCAAATTTAATATGTTTTATATATATATTAATGAAAAATATAACCTTATTATTGATTGTAATATTTATATTATTATTTTCATTATATAATAAAAAGATTGTATGTGAAAATAATGGGGTATTTATAATTATAGTTATTATCTTATTTTATTTAGGGATTAAAAATAATAATTATTTATATGAACCATTTTTATCAAGAGATGAATGTAAAAACAACTGTAAAAATAAAATGAGAGATAGACATTGTCCTGATATTTTTTCAAAACCAGATAAAGAAATTAATATAACATTTAACACTGTTAATGATAAAGAAGATAGTTCAAAAAGATGTATTATAAAAACAGATAATCAATATAATTTTGAACATTCAAGTGATTATTGGAAAAATAAACGTTCAAAAAATAAAATAATTTCACCAGATGATTCAGATCCAAATCCAATTGGATGGTCTTGGAATATAAATGATCCAGATGGATTTGGATCTGAAGATGAGTGTAAAAAAGTTTGCCCAGATACAAAAGAATATGATACTTCTAATTTAACAATGTCAAGTGATTTTAAAATTAAAAAAGAAAATTTAGAAGGAAAAGTTTCATCAAGTGATAATCAACCATTTTTAGAGAACAATTATTATTATTTTGGAGCCGATCCAAAAGATAAGACAAAAAAATATTGTAATGTTGTATGGTATGATCATAAAAATAATAGTATCATAAATAAAAATAAAGATAAATCGGAAATACAACAAAGGTATTATAATCTAGTTGATTGTCATTTAAATAATATTCCTCGTCCAAAACATTCTGAAACTGAAAAAATAAATATATGGATAAATAATGTCAAAAAAAATAATGATTTTTATAAAAATCCAGCAACAGATGAAAATATAAAAGAATATGGTAAATGGATTGATGGATTAATTAAAAAAGTAAATTCTGGAAATTTCTATAATTTAAATATGGATATGGGTGTTATTGATTCACAATGGTGTGGCCCTGGTACTAGCCCGATTGATCCCAAATTATATGATGGTATTGTAGATATAAAAACATGTGTTACAAATTCAGAATGGCTTATGAGGAATGATAAATTATGTATTGATGCTTTTTATGAAAAAAAATTATGTGAACAACACCCCAATCAAGCAATTAATAAATGGAATAATACAAGTGAAATTAAAGAAGAGAATAATCGGTTGAATCAATTACTTTCTCAAATGAAAAAAGAAATTATTAATGAAATTAAAAATAATCAAAATCAATCAGAAAATAATAATAATAATAATAATAATAATGAATCATCCGGAATTGATATAGGAAGAAATATATTTCAAAATTTATTTCAAAATTTATTTTCATTAAATACACCTCCCGAGATAAATGAATCGGATGGTTCTGCTTTGGAAATGGATCTTATAGATGATGAACAGCAAGAAACTAATATACCAGCTTCTCTGGAAGATGGATCACAAACAATGAATATACCTTCTTCTATAGAAGGTTCAAGAGATGAAGATCCTCAAACAAATATAGGAAAATAAAAAAATAATAAATAAATTATATTCTTAAAAAAAAAATATATATTATAGTATAAAAATATGTCAAGTGTAACCAAACTCCCCAACAAATTAACTTCTGAATTCTCAAAATTATTTGCGAAAAACAAACATTCTCTCGAAGTTGTTTTAGTTACGTTAATTCTTTTAGATATCATGCCTAAAAAATTAATGGGAACAAATAATGTTGTTTACAATCGTGCTGTAAAGCCTGTTGTGAATATGGTGAAAAATATTGTTGAACATCCACTATTCTTAAGTTTCTTATTTGTGGTTGCTTGCTACAGTTATTATTACCTTCATGATATGAATATGTTCTTTATCTTATTATTTACGTTAATGTCAACAAAATCAATTGAAGGATATAAAGATAGAGAAAGATACTAAATAATTTTTTTTTTAAATAAATTAATTAATAAATCTCAAAAAATATATATATATATGGATTACGGGCAGGGTGAACTAACGAAAGCTCAAGTTGATCAGCTGAGTGATGAAGAAAGATACTGGATGGAAAATAGAAGGCAAAACCTGATGCGACTCGCATGGCGTGAAGATCCAGGGGATACTGAGGGCCTGGGTCCTGAGAAGTCGCTATCCACCCGTTTTTTAGGACCGGATGGACAACAGACCAAGGAAGGCCTCGCGGAAGTGGCGGCAGTGGTGATAGAAGAAGTAAAGGTTTCCCGGGAAAAGGTGCTCTCCGATGGGGTGCTGTCTGGCTGCACTGACGAACACATACGCGCACTGTCTCCGTGTACCGAAATAGACTTTAAAAATTGCGCCAATCATCCTGATAAAGATGGTGCTCTGGACATTTTTACAATGGAGCCATTGAAATTTGAGCACGGCCTAGTTTTAGGTCCATCTGGCAACTGCTACCATAGCCGCGACCTGCTGCAGATACATGGACCGTGTCTTGATCCCGTGAATCGTAAAGCCATTCCGCGAGCTGGTGTGCCCCAATATGTTATGGATGATTTCGAAACCCTTCCCGACTACAAATCGTTTGCTGAGGATCGCCACCCTTACCCATCCGACCATGTGCGCCGTTACTTCAGCCCATCCCCACCAATACCACTAGGCGGCGACAAAGAGGCGAGAGTAAAAAAATGGCTGTCAAGATCACCCTCCCTCAATATGTTCCACTCCCAAATCATTGTGCTTCCAACGGATATGGAATCCGCTCCCGAGCCAGTAATCGTTGAGAGGCGCCGCGGCCGGCCGCGGCGGAACGCTGCGGCTCTCATAGAGCCAGCCACAGCCCCCATCGAAGGTGGTAAGAAAAAACTTTCTAAGCGCAAGGCAAATTCTAAGCGCAAGGCAAATTCTAAGCGCAATTCTGTTACCAAAAAGAAGATGGGTAAAATACACAGAGGACCCAGGGGTGGTAAATACTACATTAGAAATGGTCGTAAAATTTATATCTAAATAATTTTATACAAATTCTTATTTAAGTTTTATTTAAGTTTTATCAGCAAACTCAAAAAATGAAAACTTATTTGTAACAAAATCAATTGAAGGATATAATCAAAATAATTATTAGTATGGTTATTAAACTAAATAAATTTTTTATTTTTCCCTGTATAAAGTAAAGCTCCAAGTGATATACTTAATACAACTATTTTTGTTGTTTGATCAATTGAAAACCAATTGAATAATGTATGAAAGATTAATAAAAACAAACCACCTAATGAAATACCATTCGATATACTTTGTTCTTTTATATAATTTCCACCGATAATACTTAAGACACCTATAAATGTTAATAAATAATATCTTTTTTGTAATACATCATCATTGTTATTATTATTATAAAATTCACCATTCTCAACAGACTTATTTTGAAAATATTCGGTTTCATAACCGATTAATTTATCAATAATCATTGTTACAAGTATTGGATAAAGTATTGAAATTCCTAAGGAAATAAATGTTTGTTGCATTGTGTATAATAAATATAATAAATATAATAAATATAATAAATATATATGGATAATTATTCAAATGAAATTCCATTTAATCTTGATTTAATTGAAGTCAAACGTCATGATGAAAAAAAAAGAAAATGTCGTATATATGTTTATTTTTTATTCTCAAATATGATATTTTTAACATCAGGATTTTTATTAAATGATTATTTTAAAGGTAATTGTATCAATATAGATATAAATGGTGGTAGCTTATAATTAAAAATTTGAAATATTGTTATAAAATTTATTATAAACGCAAAAATAATGGACAATATATTCTTTTTAGATTTTGAAACAACCGGATTTAACCCCTATTATAATGATCCAATTGAAGTTGCCATAAAAAAATATACATGTAATGAAAGTTATAATGAATTTATGATTCCCAAAGAAATAAATATTAATTATAAATATATCCCACCAAAGATAACTGATTTAACAGGTATTAATGATAATATGATTATTGAACATGGAAAAAATAAATATGCTGTGATTTATAATGTCATAAAATTTTTAGAAAGATATTCGTCAAATGATGACTCACCTATTTATATTGTATCACATAATGGAACCACATTTGACTTTTTAATATTAAAACGATTAATTAAAAGATATAATGATAAACATAATGATAATCCATTATCACATGATATAATTAACCGTTTACAATATATTGATAGTGTTTTATTAGCACGTATGTATTTAAGAGAAGAATCTGTAAAACAATTCATTTTATGTCGAAAATATAATATTAAGAATTTTGCAGAACACCGCGCCATCGGTGATATTCAAGCATTAGAACAAGTATATATAAGATTATGTGAACAATTTTCCCATTTTAAAGGTTATAATTATAATTATTATATTGATCATCCCAATGAAGTGATTAAAGAATGTATGTTTTTATAAAAATTATTTAACAATTAATATTCATTAGTAAGTAATAATGAAACATTTATATTTTATAAGACACGGTTTATCAGAACATAATGTTTTATTCAAGAATTTTGGGAAACGTATTTTTTATGATAAACGATACTATGATACAAAATTAGTTGGTCAGGGCATTGAAGAATCATTACAATTGGGGAAAACATGGGATAAAATAAATAATATTGATATTGTTTTTTGTTCTTCTTTATCACGAACAATACAAACAGCTATCAATATTTTTCAAGATACAAATACAAAAATATATGCTCTAGATATAATTAAAGAATTTCCTCAAGGATTACATACATGTAATAAACGTTCAGATCTTTCATTATTAAAAAAAACTTATCCACGGGTTGATTTTTCACTAATTGATCAAGAAAATGATACGATGTGGAGTGATACAAAAGAAGAAGATATTCAGTTATTAAATAAACGTATTCATGATTTTAAAATATTTCTAAATAAACGAGAAGAAACAAATATAGCAATTGTAGGTCACAATTCATTTATGGGACAAATGTTATTTCAAAAATTATCATTAGTAGAAAATGGTGATAAAGAACTCAAACATTGTTTCCCATATGAATATAAGATATAATTTATTCTTCAACATAAGTTCCATAAAATTTATCACATAACATAAGTCCACTTCCATAATTACAAGTTAATTTTTTATGATGTATATCATGTTCATTTGATAAAGATTTGTATCCACTGTGTGTAATTAAGATATTAAATGTGGCTAATACATTCCATATTTGATATTCTAAATAATTTGCCTGAACCAAAAATGCTGGAATAAAAAATGATAATAATGAAGAAAATATAAATTCAAAATAATCACTATATAATGCCCCCACAGCCACAACTTGTATTTTTTGTTCATGATGCCTACGATGATATTTATACAATCTTGATATATGTAATAAACGATGTGAATGATAAAAATAAATATCTTGTAAGAATACAATAATCATTAATCTTAAAATACTCATATATGAAAGATAACCATATTCATGAATATATAATTGATACTTATCCATAATACATGATACAGGTAATATAACACAACATTGTTTCGTGAGAACAGAAATAGTCATATTTTTATATTTTTTCCAATTAATTTTTTCATTTGTTATTTTATAATCATTATATGTATTATATCTATCAACTAAATAATCTGAAATCATAAACATTCCTGTAATTGACCAATAAGTTATCATATGTGTTAAAAATGTTGAAAAATGAAAATTCATTTTTATAGAATATGCTAATACTTAATAATAATATTTTAAATAATAGGAATGTCGTTTCTAACAGATATTATACATTTTTTAAAAGAGTTTTATGAAAAATCAGATAAGAAATGTTTGTATTTAAATATATTTTTTTATGGAAGTTATTGTTTTTATTTATGTAAAACTGGGATACGAAAAAATATAATAGAATGGAAATCACTGGGTTTATAAATAATATTTTACATATTATATGATATATATTTATAATTTATGGAGATTATATTTATTAATTCAATCATTACATGGTGTTTATGTAACGTATACGTTTATTAAATTTATTGCTACAAATACCTATTATGGTGGTGTATGGATTTTATCATTTGTTTATAATCCATATGATATCAAACAAATTGAGGATAAAAAACATACTATAAAAGAAGAAAATAATTATCTAATTATTGAATAAATTTTTTATTAAACATATTGGTACATTATTTTTTTCACATAATTTATTTAAATCACTCCATTTTCTAGGATAAAAATCAACAAAATAAATAGAGTATAATGATTTATTATTCATATGTATATATATAAAATATGGTATTGAAATGATTAGTAATGATAAAAAGGCATGATTTGTTTTATGATAATTAATGTAGTTTAATATACAAATAGGGATTATATGTAATAATATTTTATAAAGTAAAAATGAAAATTGTTGATATTTTTTATAATAAAAAGTATGGATACCTTCAATGATTAAATATCCAAAGCAAAATAACAGAGCAATATAATATGGATTAATATTTTTTGTAATTATTTGTATATTAAAATAATATGCGATTAACCATAAATATAATACGGAACCATACCAATGACTCAAATATTTTGATAATATCATTAATAAGTAAATATATAATTATTTAATCATTATTATTTTTAATAATAATTTCGGTTTGTTTTGGTTTTTGTTGTGAAGCTAAAACAGGTGAACTATTTAAATTAAAGGGTGGTGGAGCACTTGCTGCGGATGATGTTTCTTGGGGTGGGGAAAATGGATAGGTGGTTGAAATAACTTGAGGTTTATTATAATTTAAATCATTTGTCCTACATTTATGATAAACACCTATACCTGTAAATATACCGGAAAAAAATGAAATAATATTAAATAAAACAATTCCTAAAGTATCAATCATATTTATATAAATAACATTTATATAAATTTGAAAAAATATTTGAAAAAGTGTTAATAAAATAAAAATGATTAATCAAAAAGAACCATTATTACCAGAAACAGTGGTACAAGCTGAACAAGTTCCTGTAATCATATTATCGGATGATATGGATACAATTATAAGACAAAAATTTATAACAAAAGTATATACAATTGTATGGTTTCAATTATTCATAACAAGTATATTTTTGGGGATATGTAATCAGGTAAAACCAATTACAGAATTTATGACAAGTAAAAACGGGATATTTTTAAATTATGGATGTATGGTTGTTTTATTAACATTAACAATTATGTTTACATGTATTCCCAGTATATTAAAAAATGAAACACATGGAATTCAATGGTTATTTTTATCAGTATATACTCTTCTTTTAGTTTATATGATGGGACTTGTTGGGGCGTTAGTAAACACACAGACTCTATTATTGGCTGGAATAACAAGTTTAACAATATTTACTGGTTTAACATTATATGCTTGGCAAACAAAATATGATTATACGATCATGGGTAATTGTTTACTTATTATATTATTTGGATTTATTTTATTAAGTATTTTTCTAACTTATTTTCAAAATAATTATTTAAATATTGTATATTCATTTATTGGTGTATTTATATTTTCATTTTACATAATTTATGATACACAAATGATTGTCGGTGGAAAACATAGAAAAATAATGTTTACAGTTGATGATTATATACTTGCGGCAATTAATTTATATTTAGATATGTTAAATATGTTTCTGTTTATCTTAGATATATTAAATGGAGATTGTAATTAATTAAAAAAATTTGAAATTTTATATTTATATATATATTTTTTATTAAATGTATGGAAATAATTCCTCGTCCTAAACGATCTAAAAAAATATTAGATTATAAATTAAATTTATTGAATACTTGTATTACCATTCAGAGAAAATTGAGGTATAAACAACGTAAACAATTAAAAAAATCAACATTATATATAACACCAATTTCTCAAACATATAAAAAAAAAATAGGAATACCATGCTCTAGAAAAGATTGGGAAGAACAAGAAAAACGTGAATTATTAAATAAACAAGTTATGTGGGATGGTCCCTCATTGAATATTCAGCAGCCTAAAAAAAATGATTTATTAACTATTTGGAAATATCAAAAATGTGTTATTATATATAAAATTACAGATGTATATTCACCCAAATTTAGATTAGATTCATGGTCTATGAATATAGGACAAAGTGAACGCAATGTTATTTATTTAAAAAAATTAATTATAATTAAATGGGATATATGGATTCAACTTGGCGGGCATAAAAGGTGTATGGGTACAAATATTATTAAAACATTTCGTGATAATATTATTTTATATATTTATGAAAAAATGTTTTATAAATATGATTAATCATTATATTTTAGATTGTATTTAATTTTATATTTTTCTTTTTTTTTATGATAATCATTATTTATGAATGATTTACACGATTTAAAAATAAAAAAAAACCATCGTTCATAAATTAATGTTTTATAAATGATATGTTTACATCCTAATAATAATTGAAACAAACATAAAAACAAATAGGTGATAGGAGTTCTTAAAAATAAAGATAATTTACATTGTTTATATTTTATATAATTTCTTAAAAATCCTAGGATAGGAGTTACCGTGAATAATATCCACATGATTAAATATTATTTAAACACTTAATTTTAAATAATAGTAAAAATGCCATATAATCGTGAAAAAGAAGTTATAAAAAAAATTAATTATCATACTGCTTGGAAATTGTCTAACCAATATTCTCAGGAATTAGTTAACAATATTGATCACAAAAATTTATTAGAAGTTGTTGATAGTATTTATGGACAATATATATCTGAATTAAAAAGCAGAGGATTATTAAATAAACATAAAAATTATGTTCAAGTCTGGGTAACAATGGTAAATACAGTTCAAACAAATAAAAAAAGGAATATTATCAGAGACTCTATTAAATTATTACATCAAACAAGTGTTCAAAGATCACAATAAACATTAAAATATTATATTTAAATATTATATATATGAAAATTACAAATGGAGAAATCCCTCAAACAAATATGAAATATGTAACTGTAAATACAAGTTGTGGGAATCGGGTATTTGGAGCTATCCGAGTTAATGTTGGTTCACGAGATGAAACAAATGAATATAGTGGATTAGCTCATTGTTTAGAACATATGTTTTTTCAGGGAACAAGTAAATATCCAACATCCAAAGATTTAAGTGTTGAATTATTTAAATGTGATGGATATTTTAATGCATATACAAGTCGTAGTTCAACTGTGTTTTATATTTTATCAACTAAGAAATGTATTGATAAAGCTATAGAAATATTATCAGATACATTTTATCATTCATTGTTTCGTGAAAGTGATTTAACAAAAGAAAAAAAAGTAATTATTAATGAAGTTAATGATGAATTATCTGACCCACAACAAAATATGTTTCTTGGTTTGAATGAATTAGCGTTTAAACATACAAGATTAGAGAAAAAAATAGCTGGAAATAAAGATACTGTAAATAATTTAAATACAAATATCTTAAAAAATTTCATAAATACGTATTATAAAAAAGGCATAATTATTTCCATCTCAGGGAATATATCCAATGAAAAATCATTATCACTGATCAAAAAGTATTTTAAAAAAAATTGTCATTATTCATGTCAAAAAATACCAAAAATTATGAATGATCGTAAAAGAATTATATATAATGATTATTTATTTAGACAAACAAAATTTCAGGTAAAATATATCCATAAAAATGTGAAACAATCATTTATTGGTATTATGTTTCCATCTTATAAAAGTAGGGATAAAAAAATATATGTTGTTTCATATATTTGTGGGATTTTGAGTGGATACATTGGATCAAGATTACTCAAAACATTACGAGATGATTATGGTTTAACTTATCATGTTTCAACAGATTATAGTTATTTTAAGGATTATGGTTCGTTAACCATTTCATTAAGTACACAAAATAATTCTGAAAAAATATTACAATGTATACAGTTAATATTCTATCATTTAAAAGATATACAATTTAATGTTTCAAACGAAGAATTTCATGTTGTTCGTAATAATATGATTGAATGGGGGAAAAATCAAAAAAATAATTATAAATTTTTAGCGGAAACATCTATGCAGGTGTTATGTGATGATGGTAAAATTATATCATATGATGAAATTATGAGAAATATAAAACAAGTAACTATCAATGATATAAAAAAAGTATCTCGTGAGATATTTAAAAAAGAATATTGTACGGTATGTTATACATCTAAAAAGAAAATAAATATTTTATAATATATAAAGAATATTTAAATAAATAATTATAAAATGTCTTTTAAAGATAAACCCTTAAAAAAAATTGTAGCTGATAAGAGAGTTACTATTGATGTTTTACATAATGAAATTATAGATGAATTTAAAAGTAATAAAGAAAAATATATATTAAATAAACAATTATTAGAAACATTGCTAAAACAAGAAACAAAAGATAATGAACAAATAAAATATTTAAAAAATCAAATAAAAGAATATGAAGATATTAATTTAGAAAAAGAGACAAATTATTATTTAGATACATCATTATTATTGAATACTTATTATAATAAGAAAAATAATGATAATAATGATAATAATGTAACACATAATTTTTTTGGAAACAATATTGTCTCAATGATGAATGATAATTCAAATAAACAGGTAACAAAAACACAACCTAAAAAAATAAAAAATGAAAATACAATAATTGATACATATATGACAAAAATTGATGATAGTAAATTATTGAATTATCGTATTGATAATTATGAAAACTGTCCAAATTGTAATGAAACATTTACATTTAAAAATCTAGAATGTCAAATGGTTTGTGAAAAATGTGGATATACAGAAAATGTTATTATTAATACTGAAAAAATATCATATAAAGATCCTCCAAGAGAATCTTCTTTTTTCGCATATAAACGAATCAATCATTTTAATGAGTGGATTGCACAATTTCAGGCAAAAGAAACAACTGATATTTCAGATAATATTTATAATGAAATATTATTTGAATTAAATAAACATAAAAATTTAAATATTAAAGAAATAAAATATAAACAAATTAGAGAAATTTTAAAGAAATTAAAATACAATAAATATTATGAACATATTCCACATATTATTAATGTATTAAGCGGGAAAAAAGCACCCCTACTTTCAAGAAATCAAGAAGAACAATTACGTATGATGTTTAAAGAAATCCAAATGCCATTTATGAAATTTTGTCCTGAAGAAAGGAAAAATTTTTTATCATATTCTTATGTATTACATAAATTTTGTGAATTAATTGAATTAGATGAATTACTTGAACATTTTCCATATCTAAAAAGTCGTGAAAAACTTCAACAACAAGATTTAATATGGGAAAAAATTTGTAAAGAGCTTTCATGGCAATATATTCCGAGTGTTTAATAAATTATTTTTCTAAATATTTTTTAATACGATTATAATCAATTAATTCTGTATATTTTAATGGATTTTCTCTGGTCATTTTTTCAATTGTTTGTTGAAGGGTTTGTAAATCAAGAGAATTTACATTCATTACATCATCATATGATTGTTGTTTAAATAAAGAACCTGTACGATTTAAAAATGTTTCTATCGGCTGTTGTTTCTGAGTTAGTGAGTAAGTTTGTATTTGTTTACATAATTTATTTCCAGAATCAATATAATTAATTTGTGTAACACCAACTGTTTTTACATAATTAAATATTTCTTGAACTCCTCTTACAAACGCTCCATGTGGATATATTCGTGAAGTTTGAGGATCAATTAAATAAGGTATATTATTTATACTCTTTCCTAAAATACACATATGTGAAGGAGCACCCCCTAGGGTTCCTCGTCCCAATAATATTTGACCAATTGCTAAACAACCTTGGGGTATCCCTTCATATACAGATAATGATTTTAAAAATGAATTCATATTTTTTAAGAAATTAATCTTAATTGTTTTATTTCTTAAATCGCCTAATGATTGAAAAAATAGTTTTATTTCGGGTAATCCATTGATTTTATTAAATAAATTATCATAAATTGTTATGAATAATTCATCCACTTGAATAGATAATATATAATTATTGAAATATTGTGGAGGTGTAATACCTTTTGAATGTGCTTTCACTTGAATATCAGATGTCAATGCAGGTATCCATTTTGTTTCTGGAACATTCGCTAATTTTAAAATGGGTTCAACTGTATTTGGGAATCTAAATGTAAATTCATTAAATTCAATATTATCATCCGGTTGTATTTCAAAAAAAGGACCATTTCTTAAAAATATACATTGATATCCTGTAACTTGTTTTAATATTTCAATAATAACATCTGTTATTATTCCGGATCCTTCAGAATCTTTAATAGAAATTTTAGATAATTCATCGGCGGCTTCTGGAGAAACAAATTGTAACATTCTTAATACACTTGATACACAATTATGAGGATGTATTAATGGATATACATAATTTATTAATAAATTATCATCTGCTTTAATAAATACACTCATTAATTATATTTTATATTTTTTTTTTCATTTTTTGTTTCTATTAATACAATATGAGGTAAATAGCGATCTAATAAAACAAAGGTTGTTGCTGCTAATAAACCAACATAGATTGCATGTTCATTGATAATTGAACAATTAGGAATATAAAAGGTTGATAAAGAAACAACTGAAAATAAAATAAAATATTTAATCATATTATTTTGATTGATTTGATTCATTTTATATTATATTATATTAATTTAAAATAAAAAAATAAAATATAATATTATATCATAATTAATATATGTCATATTCAAATAAATCATTAATTGAACAAACAATAGAAACTGATAATCCAAATAAATCATTTGTTGATTTTCAAGACGGATTTAATATGAAAAAAGGAACTAAAAATGAAGCTACATGGACCAAAAAAATAGATGATCAAACAATGACTGAAAAAATTAATCAAATTAATCGTGGATTAATAAGTGATATTAATCTTGTTCCCGATAGAAAATATGATTCTTTAAATAATCAAAATGATTGGAATAAATATACAGCCAAAGATTCTGTATTATTTAATAATATAGAAGAATCAGCGTTAAAAGGTATTTCTGAAGAATCAACCTTGAGTAAGTATTTTTTTTCAGATATGAATATTGAGGCAATTAATAAAATAATTCGATACAGAATATTCAAGGAATTAAATAAAGTTATTTCAAATCAATCAATGACCGAATTATCTGTTATAATGAGATCCATTTTCTTAAAAAATATAAATAAATCAAATTCCAAATCACATGAAATTTTACCCAATATTAAAAAATTAAATGGTTTTGTTGTTGATTATTCAATCAAAAATATAAAAATAAATATTCAACAATATGATGGTTATATTGATAAATTAAATAGTTTACCAGAACCATTAGATTTACCTATGCAAGGTTCAAATAAAAATTATACATATGATATAAGTAATTTATTATAATTAATCAACCTCATCAATCGTCGGTCCGGACCCCATTGATCCAGGATCCATTCCACCCATTGATCCAGGATCCATTCCACCCATTGATCCAGGATCCATTCCACCCATTGATCCAGGATCCATTCCACCATCTTGATTAGGATATAATTTACTCATAATTGGTTTAATAATCATTTCAATTTCATTAAACTTTGTATCATATTCTTCACATGTTTTTTCTTCATATAACCATGTTTGTGTTTCTTGAATCATTGTTGTTAATACATTCATATCTTCTTCATTTATTTTTGATTTCATTTCTGGATTTTCAATAACCGATTTTGTTTGAAATAAATATGATTCAAGTTTATTTTTTGATTCAATTCTTTGTTGATGTTTTTCATCTTCATCTTTGAATTGTTCAGCTTCTTTTACCATTCTTTCAATATCATCTGAATTAAGTCTTCCTTTATCATTCGTAATTGTAATATTTTTTTTATTCCCAGATCCTTTATCACAAGCTTCAATTGTCATAATACCATTCGCATCAATATCAAATGAAACTTCAATTTGTGGAACACCTCTTGGTGCGGGAGGAATCCCATCTAATTGAAATTTCCCTAATTCATTATTATCTTTTGTTAAAATTCTTTCTCCCTCAAATACAACAATACTAACACCCGGTTGATTATCCTGATAAGTTGAAAATGTCTGAGATTTTTTACATGGAATCGTTGTATTCCTTTCAATTATTTTTGTCATTACTTCACCAGCTGTTTCAATACCGAGTGATAAAGGAGCTACATCTAATAATAATATCTCATCTGCTTTATCTTTACCAGATGTATTTCCTGATAAAATAGCTGCTTGAACACAAGCACCATAGGCAACTGCTTCATCAGGATTTATTTTTTTATTGAGTTCTTTTCCATTGAAAAATGAAGATAATAATTCTTGTATCTTAGGTATGCGGGTTGAACCTCCCACCAAGACAATTTCATCAATTTGACTTTTACTAACTTCCGCATCTTTTAAAACCTTTGTTACAGGATCAATACATTTTTGAAATAATGATAAACATAATGATTCAAATTTTGCTCTTGTAATTGTTGTAAATAAATCATTTCCTTCATATAATGAATCTATTTCAATACTCGCAGTTGTTCCACTTGATAATGTTCTTTTTGCTCTTTCACATGATGTTCTTAAACGCCTTAATGCCCGTTTATTTTCACTAATATCACATTTAGTTTTTCTTTTAAATTCATCTGAAAAATATTTCACTAGAATATTATCAAAATCTTCACCTCCTAAATGTGTGTCTCCACTTGTTGCTTTTACTTCAAATATTCCATCATCAATATTCAATAAACTTACATCAAATGTACCTCCTCCTAAATCAAAAATTAATACATGTTTTTCATCAGATTGATTATCTAAACCATATGCGATTGCCGCTGCGGTAGGTTCATTAATAATACGCAATACATTTAATCCCGCAATCATTCCCGCATCTTTTGTTGCTTGTCTCTGAGAATCATTAAAATAAGCAGGAACTGTTATCACAGCATCACTTACCTTTTCACCAATATAGGCTTCTGCGATTTCTTTCATTTTAACTAACACCATGGAAGATATTTCTTCCGGATGAAATGTTTTTAATGTATTTTTATAATTGACCTCAATTAATGGTTTATTATTCCCATCATCTTTAACCGTATAAGGAAAATGTTTTATATCAGATTGTAAAACTGAATCATTATACTTTCTCCCAATTAATCTTTTCGCATCAAATACAGTATTTGATGGATTCATGGATGCCTGATTTTTCGCACCATCTCCAATAATTCTTTCAGTTTCAGTAAATGATACATAAGAAGGTGTTGTACGGTTCCCTTGATCATTCGCAATGATTTCACAACGATTATCTTTCCACCAACCGACACATGAATATGTTGTTCCTAAATCTATCCCAATCGCAACCATTTATCAATTATATTATGATAAATATTATATCATATTTTTTTAAATATATTTAAGATAATATTTAATATAATAGTTAACATATAATATCTATGAATGATAATTGATGGAAAAACAATCCACACAAATCTTTGTAAAGATATCATAAATATGTTTAATATTGAAACTATATTAGAAAAATGGAAACAACATGATTATAAATTTAAACCATTATTAATTTATGGTCGTCCAGGCTGTTGTAAATCTATTTTTTCAAAATACATCTTAAATGATTATTCAATTATAACAATTGATATAAATTTTTGTAAAAGTAAAAAGGATTTCAATGAAATAATTAATTTATCATTATATAAAAAAGATGTGGAAATGATGTTTTCAGATAAAACATATAAATCACTTTTAATAGATGATATTGATTACATAATACAAAATGAAAAAAAAACAGCGAAACAAATAATTAATTTTATTAAAAAAATAAAACATTCAAATAAATTTCCAATCATCTTGTGTGGGAATTTTAAATATGAAAATATAAGATATGAAAAAATTTATGATTATTGTATTCCTATTCATATGAATTTTACCCATGAAAACATAAAATGTTTAACAAATAAATATTTTATCAATGATTGTATGAAACAACTCAATATAGATACATTAATTAAAAAATCAAACTATAATTTTCATAACATTAAAACAAATATAGAGTTTCATAAAGATTATAATAATATAGAATTATATGAAAAAAAAATAATAAATACTGATTGTATGGGTCAATTATTATCAAATACAATGGTAGAAAATTTTAGATTTATTACATGTGATTCAATTATAATTGGTTTTAATATACTAGAGAATTTAATTAAATATAATATGGAAAATTTAGAATATATTGATAAAATATATGAATATAATTGTATAGGTGATTCTTTTTCATGTATAATTAATAACAATATAAATGAACATTATGAATATTTAAAATTATATCATATCATTATTCCCTTATTTTATGTAAAACAACTCAACTATACATTTACAAATATGAATTATAATAAATATATTAGTCGTTCAATAATTTATACACATAATCAAAATCTTTTGAATAAATCATCCATCAATTATAAAATTATTATGGAATTATATGGATTGATTGAAACATATTCAAAAGAAACAGATTTTATCAAAAAATCAGAAAAATTATATTCCATAAAACAATATATATTTATAAATAATATTAGTGAAAAAATATATCATAAATTCATAAAATATTATGAATGGTTATATCATTTTACAATCAAAAAAGAACTATCAAAATTATTTTTTTAAATCTTCATTTGTTAATTCATATCCCCAATGTAATAAAACTTGTCTTATAACTGGACTAACCGTTTTATCATCGTAAGCTTTACCTTTATTTTTAATCATATTAATTAATCGTTTCCGAAATCTTCCATTGGCCCCGGCTAATTTTAACCAACGATCAATTTGTCTCTTATCATCATCGGTCCTTCTTCCTCTATAAAATCGACAATACCATTGAAACCAACCATATGGATCTTGTTTCACAATCCAATTACTTTTTTCCCAATCTTCTAATGATGATCCACATTTGACACCATATTTATTTACTTTTTTATCATACGTTGGTGATATAACCATTTTATCAATATCAATTCCTTGAAACCATGATTTAGGATATTCTTTGATTGTAGCAGACGATGTATATTTTTTCCCAGTAACAGATGAATGTATTGGACGAAAATATGTTCCACCAAATGCCCCCATCTTAAAAACCTGTTTGGGTGTTAAATTAGGTGTAAATTCCGGGTAATCTTTGAATTTCTTCATATTATTATATTATTATATTATTATATTATTATATTATATATATATATATATGAAACGAAAAGAACGTAATGTAAAAAAAACAAGAAGACGACCCAATACTAAACGTTCAAATACTCATAAGAAAAGATTATCAAAGAGAATAAATTATCAAAATAAACTTCCGAAAATATTTGTCATTAATTTAAAAAAAGATAAAGATAAATGGAATAAATATAAAGATAATAAAAATTATATCCGATATTCAGCATGTAATGGCGTTGAAATGAGTAAACAAAATCCTTATTATGATAAATTACAAATTATGTGGAATGCAAGTGATCATAAAAAGAAATGTACCGCTGGAATTTTAAATTCTCATATGTCAATTATTCAAAAAATTGTAAAACAAAAATTAAATCAAGTTCTTGTTATTGAAGATGATTCGGTTGTTGATTTTAAAAAATTAAAAACCATTGATTTAAATAAATTACCTCAAGATAGTATTATTTATTTTGGTGGAACACTTCATCCACCCGATTCTTTTAAAAATAAAACATGGAATCATAAACATATTGTTAAATCATTGAAACATGGAATCAATACAATTGATCCTAAAAAATATAGAATATTAGGGGGACACGGTTATTATTTTCCATCATGGAAACTTGCCAAACAACTAATCGATATTGTTGGAAAAAAAAAGAAAATGAGAGCTCTTGATACAGAAATGGTTTATTTACAAAGAAAAGGTATTATTAAATATTTTTACTATCCAGCCTTAAGCTTTCTTCAATTGAATGATGCGAAAAAAGGTGTTCATGCCAATCATATTTTAAGAGATATGAAACACTATGGTGGTGGTGGGTTTCCTTTATCTACAATTACAGAAAGATATTCACAAGAATGTTCTGATGATGATGATGAAGAATATGAAAAAAAAGTTTTACAAGCAAAAAATATGATGTTACAAAATAAAATTGATACCTGTATGCGTGTAGTTGATAGGATCACTAAACTCTATGAACAAGAATTATTAAAAAAAATGAAAACAATTCCTGTAAAAAAGAAAAAATCAAAACGTTGTAAATTATTCCGTTGAAACATTTAAACAATAAAATTTTATCTTATCTATGATACAAACACATATTTTAACATTTATTGTAACACATGGTATTACTGATTTGTTTTTACCCATAGATTTATGGTTACCCATATATATATCTTCATTATTATTAATATGTTTTCCAATATATTTATTAAATATAATTACAATACCATTATCTCTTATTCATTTTTATCACGATAATGTATTTTCCCACAATCAACTTATCTTTGGATTAAGTATCTTATTATATTATGGAACAAATGTTATATCACAGTTAATAATATTATTATATATGTGTATGATTCATATACCTAATCATTATAATCATTTTACATTTACATATGATCAATATGTAATTTTATTTGTAACATATTTCATTATTTATCATTTACATTTTATTCATAAGACATTATATATAATTATTAAAAGTGGTGGATTATTACCGAATAATTTAATTCATAAATTATTATTAGTAATTATTAATGCTCATGTAATAACAAACACTATCCACTTTTATAAATAACACGAATATTCAAAAAGATAATAATAATTAATAAAATGAATAATGTAATAAATATAATTGTTACTTTCATAAAATAAGGATATAATTCATTAATTACATCTTCTATAATAGGATTTAATATATCTTGTTTAATAATTTTAAAATTTGTTTCTTCTTTCACCTGGAATGATAATTCTTGAAGTATTTTTTTGATAATTGAATCTAAATTCATTTATCTTAAATAGTTTAATGATTAAATATAAAATTTATTTTATATCATAACTAATGAATTGTTGTAAAAAAATATGTTCATGTTTATATAAAAATAACCATACAAATAATGAAACAAGCACAATTTATAATAATGAATATAATCATGTGAATATATTTCAAAATAAACAAACACATAATTTTAATACATGTAGTATTTGCTTAGAAGATATGAAATATAATGATATATGTATGATTATTTCTTGTTCCCATATATATCATAAAGATTGTTTGGAATTATGGATGAGTAAAAAAAGTATTTGTCCTTTATGTGATTATCAATTTTAAAAAAAAATATATTATTATTATTATATAATATAATAATAATGGAAATATATGTTTTTGTAACTATGTGTATTATTACATGTATTTATTTTTTAAGAAATGGACCAACACTCGCAGGAATTATAGGAGGATATAAAGTATGGACATATATTGAGCCTCTTCCGTATAAACAAATTCAATTATATGATCATTCAGGTGAAATACCCGTATTTTTTGATTTATGTATTGAAAAAATGAAACAATCAACCAATAATTTAGTTGTATTGACTCCTGAAAATATTCAAGATTATCTACCCAATTTCCCTTTACAAATGGGAGAAAATGCGAAATATCCCTTAAAAAAACGTATTGATTTATTATTTGCTTGTATCCTTGAAAAATATGGTGGATTATGCTTATCTCCAGGAACAATTCTCTATAAATTAAATGAGATATTCAGTCAAACATATTACTGTGATTTAGTTTCTGTTGGAGGTTCTCCAAGTGTAATCCAAGCAAGCTCATCAAATATATATCCTAATTCTTATGTGATTGGTTCAAAAAAAGGATCTCCATTTATGAAAATATATAAACAAGAATTATTAAAGCATATAAATAATCCACCAATACAATCTTATAATATATTATCAAGATTAATTCAATTATATAAACCCAAACAATATCATTTTGGAACGGAATATGACGGAACAATGAATAAAAATATGAAATTAATCACTGTTAACGAATATTTAGGAAATTTTCCCATTGAATTCTTAAGTAAAGATAAATTATATCTTATTTCATTTCCTTATGATATATTATATAATCGTAGTGAGTATAAATGGTTTTTAAATTTATCTGAAAAACAATTTAAACATAGTGATACTCAAGTGAATAAATTATTACATTTATTACATTTATTACATTTATAACTTATTTAAATAAAATTTGAAAATAATAGTATAAAATATATTACAAAACCAACAATGGGTATTAAATCATTAACACAAACTGTGAAAAAACATTCTCCGGATTCAATTACAAATGAAAATTTATATAAATTACATGGTAAGAAAGTTGCGGTTGATGCGAGTTTAATTATTTATCAGCAATTATTTAATACAAGAGGAAGTAAATTTTTCAAAAATAATCAAGGAAAAATTACAAATCATATTACAGGTGTTTTCTTTAAAGTTATGAATTATATTTCATTAAATATTGAACTAATTTTCATCTTTGATGGGAAACCTCCTGAAAATAAATCAGAATGTATTCAAGAAAGAAAGAAAAAAGCAGAAGATGCGATTAAATTATCTGAAAAAACAGATAATCAAGAAGAAAAACATAAATTAGAAAAATATTCTACCCGCTTAACAAAAGAAATGATAAATGATATAAAACACCTATTAAATCTATTGGGTATTTCCTATATTGAAGCAGATGGAGAAGGTGAAGCATATGCCAGTGAATTATGTAGAGTTGGTCAGGTTGATTATGTATTAACAGAAGATATGGATTCACTTGTCTATGGTTGTCCTAAGTTAATAAGAAATTGTGTTGATCGTTCAATTAAACGAAAAGATATTATTTCTATCTTTGATTACAATAAACTAATCAATGATTTAGAATTAACAGATGATAAGTTTATCAACTTCTGTATATTATGTGGTTGTGATTATTGTTCAAGTGTTCCTAAATTAGGAAATGTATCTGCTTTAAAACTAGTAAAACAATTTAATACAATTGAAGATATTGTAAATAATAATAAGAATTATCAATTTCCAGAAAATTATCTAGACTTATTTTATGCGGCAAAACATAATTTCTTGATGTATAAAGATAAATTAGATATAAAAAAACTAGATATTCATAAATCATTACCCGATGTACAAAAATTAAAACATCATTTAATTTATGATATTCAGATGAATGAAACAAGAGTAAATAATGCATTAAAAAAATTCCATAACAATTATCAATATAAAGAACCTGTCTTATCAGATTAAATTTTATCTATCTTTGAATGTATAATTGCCTCATTATCAATTTTAATTTTTTCTTTAGATTCTTCTTTTTTTTTAGAGATCATAATACAATTATGACTATGTGTATATCTATGTTCTGAACAAAATATTCCACCACAATCACATGTAAATTGAATTAATCCTATCTTTTTTTTACAAAATACACATCTTGTTTTACCCATGGTTTGAATTTATACTAGCTTCTAACATTTTAATATCAAATTCAAAAAAATGTTAAACCCCACCCTCTAAATTTCTTTGTAAATTCATGATTTGTGATAGTATCATTACTCACTAATTCTATGTGGTCTTTTTTATAATCATTTTGTTTATTTACACCACCACCTGATTTTTCAGATTTTTCTTCACTCTGTTGAATATTACTTAGTAATTGTTTGAGCTTATTTAATTTATCATCTGTTTTATCTTTTTTAATTTCTTTTTTAACATCAACTTTTTCATCTTCTTCCTGTTCTTCTTCCGGTTCATCTTCCTGTTCATCTTCGGGTCCATCTTCCTGTTCCTCTTCTTCTTCTACTCCATCTTCCTGTTCCTCTTCTTCTTCTACTCCATCTTCCTGTTCCTCTTCTTCTTCTACTCCATCTTCCTGTTCCTCTTCTTCTTCTACTCCATCTTCCTGTTCATCTTCAGGTTCATCTTCAGGTTCATCTTTTAATTGAATCTTTTGTTTGTGTTTTTTTTCTTCACCATCTCCCCAAGCAACTTTTTTACCATCCCACAAACCAACTAAATTATCATCTGTATCATATAATTCTTGATTTTCTAAATTATGTTGATAGGGTATATTATCTAAAACAAGTGTTTCTTTTGTGATATTTAAATCATATTTATTATCTGATATTTCATCATCAAAAAATGTTAATGTTTTATCATCCACTTTCTTTTTATCATCAACTTTATTTTTATCATCCACTTTCTTATCTACTTTTTGTTTCTCATTATTCCAACCATCCATACCTTCTGGATATTCGGTAACATTCACAAACCCCGCATTCATTAAATGTTTTATTAATTGATCTGAAGCGGAACATTTTGAATTGGCACAATAAGTTACAATAGGTAAGGTTTCCATGGTTAATTTTTTATCTTTAATTAATGATTGTAATTTAGGAAAATCAGATAATATATTTCGTAAAAATATTTTTACTTTCTTTTTACGATTTGTAACAGTTAATGAATCATAGGGTAAATTATATGTATCTGGTATATGATCATTTTCATAAGAATCTTTTGGCAATGCGTTTAATACAATATGAGTTTTTGATTTTAATATTTCTTGTAAATCATCTTTTGTAATATGACAAGTCACAACTAATGTTTTTACTTTATCATCCCATACATTCTTTTTTGTTAAGCTTACATAATGAACATGTCTTGGATAAACAACTTTATCCACTTCATAAGGTTGAGGACAATTTAATGTAAATGTAACATCACCATTTTTATCAGACTTGACTAACCCATAATTTAACCCATATGCTTTTTGGGCTTTTTTAATCATTGTTGGTTTTGTTTGAGAATCAGCTGCCCAATAAAATGTCCATGTATTTTTTGGAACCTTTGTTTTAACTTTTACTTCTTTATCAGTAATGTCAGGTGTTTCTTCTTTTAAATCAACTTTATTTGGATTAAATCGATCATCACATGTTAATACTTTATGATAACGAGAATAATTTCCTTTTTGTTTATACCACATAGGAATTGTTTCTTCCATATCGGATTCTAAATCATCAACCATAGTTGATTTACAATCTAAACATTTTTTCATATTATATATAATTGATATAATAATATTATTTATAAAAAAAATCTTATTAAAACCATTTCACATTAATATGTTTATTTAATAATTCTTTGGAATGTTTAATAATTTGTTTATATCGTTTTGTTTTATTATCTTCCATGATAATTTGTTTTATTTCTGTAGGGACGTTTTCATCTCCATTTTCACCAACTACAAAACAATTATAATTTTTCTTAAAAGTATCTCCTTTTGATACCCAATCATGATGTAATATTAATGCACAATCATGATAAATTGCCTCTAAAAATGTATATTGTGTTCCACCACCATCTCCTTTGATTATACTCATATCAACTACAAATTTACAACTATTTAATAAATCTTTATCATTATGTTGGAGGGGCAGATTCTTGGGATATTTACCTTTCCAAAACAATTCAAACTCTAATTCTTTTAATTTATGATGAACATACAATCTATTTTCAGCACCGAAAATTTGTATTTGTTTCTCTGTATTTTCAATTAACATATTTGCTTTTAAAATTAAATCTGTATGTTTGTCAAAATCAATTCGAGATATTGATAATGATTCATAATCAGAAATTCCTTCCGATTTTTCATAATTATAAAATGGATGAATCTTAAATGTTGATTTAATATTATATACATCTTTTAAATATGTTTGAACAGTTTCTCGTATAGTAATTACATTAAACTTATGTAAAAATTTAGGTAATGGATTATCTTTTCCTTTTAACTCAGTAGGGTCATGGATAATAATGGTTGTATTTTCGGGAAATAAATATAAATATTTCCAATAATGCTTATCAAGTGCTGTAATTACCAAGTTTGGTTTCAGTAATATATCATCAATACGTAAATTTTGATATTTCACATTGTAACCATAATCTCTTTGAAATGTTTCGGTTCGTTTCCCTATTTTATATAATTCACAATTGTATTTCAAACATAAATGAGCTGTAAATGTAACCCATCCACCATATACAGGTTTTGCCATATAAACTAATGTTGTCATTGATAATATAACGAAAAGAAAAGATATTAATTTTAAAAACGTATTATTTAAAAAAATGAAAAATAAACCGTTTTAATATCTTTACCACCACCTCCATCTTGTGTATTATCTTCTGTTTTTCTTTTTTTATCAACAATAACTTTATCAACAATAACTTTATCAACATTATCTTCTACAATTTCATCACCTTTTTCTTCTTCTTCATCATCATCTTCTTGTTTTTCTTCTTCTTCTAGATCTTTAGGAACATCTTCTTCTTCAAGATCTTTAGGAACTTCATCTTCATCACCATCATCATCATCAACGAGTATAAAATCTTCTTTTTCTAAATTTGGAGGATTTTCATCACTATTTTCATCATCAATCTTAATGTCTATATTGCTATCATTATCATTTTTTATTTCTTCATATTTTTCTTGAAGTGTTTGTTTTTCTTGGATTTTTATTTTTTTATATTCAATTGGTTTTTTTGTTTCATTATCTTGTAAATTTAAATAATTATCATCATATATAGTTGTTGTTGGGACTAATGAATCATAGGTATTTTTATCTTTTTTAAATTTTTGAATCATTTTTGCTCGTTTTAATAAATAAGAATTTAAAAGCATAATTTGAATAATACTATATATAATAAATATTTAAAAAAATCTTAAATGCTGAAACAATATTATCAAGAAAATAATGTCGAAGTTGGTATTGATGAAGCTGGTAGAGGGTGTTTATATGGTCCTGTTTGTGTGGCAGCTGTTATATGGCCTGAAGTAGATCCCAATCCAGATATTATTTTAAAAGATTCAAAAAAATGTTCTGAAAAATATAGGAAACAATGTTATGATTATATTATTCATAATTGTATTGATTACTCGATACAATTAGTGTCTCACGAAGAAATTGATAAAAAAAATATCCTTGAATGTACTTTAGATGGAATGCATTTGTGTTTGGATGATATTTCAAAAAGAAAATCATTTGATACAATATTAGTTGATGGAACCCAATTTAAACAATATTTCAGTACTGAAAAAGATGAATTTATAAATCATAAATGTATTGTAAAAGGTGATAATACTTATAAAAGTATCGCTGCTGCAAGTATTCTTGCGAAAACATATCGTGATAATTATATTATAGAATTAGTTGAAAATAATCATGAATTAAAGAAATATGGTTTAGAAAAACATAAAGGTTATGGAACCAAACTTCATATGGAAGCTATCAAAGAATTTGGGGTTGTTGAAGGACATCGTCGTTCATTTAAACCATGTTATTAACTAATTTGATAATTAAGTAAATTTATTTACTAAACAATATATGAATTATACCAAAAATGATGTGCTTTCGTTTCAAAAAAAATAAAGTTTATCATGAACCCAAAGATGTTAAGCAAAAAAAAACAATAATGGATGAATCACTCAGTCAAGAAGATTTTTCATCTCTCTTTTGGAAAGAAGCTTTAACATGTGGATATTGTAAACATTCATTTATATTAAAAGATCATGAGATTGTTGCTTATTGTGGGGGATGTTATAAATTTTTACATTGTGGAATTGCTGGAAAATGTGTGGGTCCGAATTGTAATTATTATATTAATAATAAAATACATAAAGATTCTTGGTGTTTGAATTGTATTCCTAAAGATATTATTATCAATATGGAAAATGTAGGTGATATTAATTGTGATTGTTTGTGTCAAGAATGTTATGATGATCCCAAAACACCGAATAAATATAAACGAAAATATATTTAATCAAAATTTAAAATAACTTTTTCACGATTTTTAGTTTCAATATCAATAGGAGTAGAAATCACTTGATAAAATAAATGTTTGACACCTTTGACATATTTTTCTTTTGAATTTAATGTATAACAATGAACTTTTAAAAATTGTCTTAAAATTGTGATACATTTTTTTTCATTTAAGTCAACTAAATATTTTTTTGCTTTACATGGTATATAGTATTCATATATTTCATCTATAATTTCATTTATTTTTTCAACCGTTTTTAATTCAATTAAATTTTCACGAGTAAATGAATGATTATCATTTAATTCTTTAATTCCAAAAAAAGATAATATTTTTTTTGTTATTTTTATATCCGGAGAATTTTTAAATAATTGATTCTTCATATTTTAAAAATATATTTTAATTCTTAAATTTTATTTAAAATAATTTAAAATAAAAAACATTCAATTATAATATAAATAAAACTATGTCTCAAATTAAAAATAACCCTGTTAATGTTTGGGATATCATTGATACATATTTTCGTGATACACCCTATTATAAATCACAACATCAAATTGATTCATTTAATGAATTTATTTTTTCAGAAGAAAATGGATTACGTAAGATTATTAAACGTGAAAATCCATTTATTCTTTTTAAAGGTGAAACTTCCGATAAAAACAAATTTTTATATGAAATAAAAATTTATTTTGGAGAAACTCTTGATTCATCTGGAAATCCAAAAAGTGGTATTGAAAATATATTCATATCTGCCCCAACAATTCAAAAAGATAAAGAAAATTCAACATATATGTATCCAAATGAGGCTAGATTAAAAAATTTAACTTATCAAAGTAATATCTTATGTAATATTGGTTGTCATTTTATTTTTCATGAAGATGAAGAAAAAGATAATATTATCAAAAATTTTGAGAAAATCAATATTGGTTCAATACCAATTATGATTCATTCAAAATTATGTTTGTTAAATAATCTAGACTCAATTAAATTAAGTGATTTAGGTGAATGTCCATATGATCATGGTGGTTATTTTATTATAAAAGGAAAAGAAAAAATAATGCTATCATTAGAAAAAAAAGTGAATAATATTTTATATATAAATTCATCTTCTGATGATAAAATCGTCTTACAAGGGAATATAAAATCAATTTCAAATGAAGGTTTTCAATCATCAAGAACAAATCATGTTTCAATGGTCCAGAATATGATAAAATTAAATGTAGGTGAACAAGAAATCAAACGTTATGAAAATTCATTTATTGTACGGATACTTGGGTTTGATATTCAAATCCCATTGTTTATATTATTCAGAGCCTTGGGTGTTGAAACAGATAAAGAAATATTATCATTAATTATTTATAAAAATGATAATGATTTATTAAAATCAAAATTAATAAATGAATTAATATCTTCTATAAAAAATTCACAACCAATTTATAATCAAAAAGATGCTTTAAAATTACTTTCTTTAAACACAAAGGGAAAAGAAATATTTAATGCCATTGATTTATTAAATAATAATTTATTTCCTAATTATGGTTCAGATAATAATATGAAAGCTCAATATTTGGGATATATTACACGTAAAATATTATTTACATACATTGGTATTGTTCCTGAAACAGATCGTGATTCATATACAAATAAACGTGTTGATTTATCGGGATCTATGTTATTAGAATTATATCGTGAATTATGGGGTAAATTTAAACGACAAACATCACTCAAAATTGATTCAGAATATAAATTAAATATTGAATCAATTGAAGGAAATGATTTTTCAGATATTATTAATGAAATGAATAAACACAGTATTTTTAATAATTCAATTATGAATACATTCTCAAAATCATTTGGAGCAAAATTTGGAACAGGTATATCTGCGAGACATGGTATTGTTCAAGAATTAAATCGTAATGTCATGCTTGGAACATTATCCCATACTAGACGATTATCCTATCCATTGCCAAGTGGTTCAAAAACAATTGGTCCAAGAAAATTACATAATTCACAATATGGATTTGTATGTCCTACGGAATCACCCGATGGTAGTAATGTTGGAATTATCAATCATTTATCAGTTATGGCACGTGTTACAACAAATATAAATGAATCTGGGATATTGGAAGCACTAATTGATGCTGATGTATTATCACTCAATGATTGTACATCTGAAGATTTTTATCAATCAACAAAAGTATTTTTGAATGGACGTTTTATTGGTATTCATTTTAAAGCAGACGAATTATTACATTTTATGAAATTATTAAAGTTAAATAGTATTATTAATATTACAACATCTATTTCGTGGAATATAAAAAATAATGAATTTCATGTATTTACAGATTCAGGAAGAATTATAAGACCTATTTTTGTTCTTATGAATGATAAACAAGGTAATAAATATAACCGTCTGATTAATGGTGATTATTCAACATTATCTTCATGGAAACATGTTATTCATGGATATTTATTTACAAAAGGTATTGATGTTGATTTTTATTCAACTGAATATCATAAAGATGAATTAGATCAATTAAAATCTGAACATCCAGATAATTATCTTGAAATTTTGGAAAATAATTCAGCACCGATTGAATATATTGATTCAATTGAATCTGAAAATATACTTATTTCAAAAGATATTTATGATATTGATAATAAATTTACTCATTGTGAAATTCATTCTTCATTGATTCTTAGTGCGACCGCTCTTAATATACCCTTCCCTGAACATTCACAATACCCCCGAAATGCCTTTTCCTGTCAACAAACAAAACAAGCTGTAGGTGTTTATTCATCAGCCTATAATACAAGATTTGAAGTGTTTTCACATATTTTATATTACCCTCAAAGACCCATTGTAACAACAAGATATAAAAAATATACAGATGTTGATAAATTACCCTATGGTATTAATGCTATCGTTGCGATCGCTTCTTATACTGGATATAATCAAGAAGATGGTATTATTTTAAATAAAACATCCATTGAAAGAGGAATGTTTACATCTTTATATCTAAGAAGTTATGAAGATAGTGAAGAAATTAATGGTAATCAAAAAGTTTATTTTGGAAACCCACTCTTTGAAAAAAATATTCAGAAAAAAGATCTATCAACATATGATAACTTAGATGACAATGGTTTTGCAAAAGAAAATACATATGTAACTCCAGATGATGTAATTATGTCAAAATGTTTTAAACAAAAAACAAAAGATGGTAAAGAATATACTTCTGTTTCAGGTAATAAGATAAATTTCGGAACAACTGGTATTGTAGATAAAGTAATTATATATAAAAATAAAGAAGGTTTACGAACATCAAAAATAAGAATTCGTAAAGAAAAAATACCCGGTGTGGGTGATAAATTTGCATCTCGCTGTGGTCAAAAAGGTATGTGTGGATTAGTTGTTAATGAATGGGATATGCCTTATACAAAAGATGGTATTGTTCCGGATATTATTATTAATCCCCACGCAATTCCAAGTAGAATGACTGTGAATCAATTACTTGAAGTTATTCTTGGAAAAAGTGCCTGCTTAAGTGGTCATTTAGGAGATGCAACACCTTTTCAAAATAATGATATTCGTGAATTTTGTAATGTTCTTCATGGATTTAATTATGAAAAGAATGGTAATGAAGTTATGTATTCGGGAATTACAGGTGAACAATTAAAAACATCTATCTTTATAGGCCCTACATATTATCAACGTTTAAAAATTATGGTTGCTGATAAAATGTTTAGTCGCTCAACTGGTAAATTACAACATATTACCAGACAACCTATCTCGGGTAGATCCAATGGAGGTGGTTTAAGAATTGGTGAAATGGAACGTGACTCAATTATTAGTCACGGAACAAGTGAATTTTTAAGAGAATCAATGATGGAACGTTCTGATAAATTTAACGTTCAAGTTGATAAAAAAACAGGCTTAATTGCCTACGATGATAAAATAGAAGATAAAATTAATGTTACCATGCCATATTGTATGAAATTATTAATTCAAGAATTAGAATGTGCTGGTGTCGCAACTCGTTTAGTTACTAGTACAAATATACAAAATATTCCCGTATTTAAATATTTATATGATAATATTTCAAA
>Ga0257127_1000541_pt1 | contig 32517 bp, 56 predicted proteins | sample SI060_135mmetaG_FD_190152 | JGI IMG/M metagenome (GOLD analysis project Ga0257127, IMG submission 190152) | Marine microbial communities from Saanich Inlet, British Columbia, Canada - SI060_135m | ecosystem: Environmental > Aquatic > Marine > Inlet | place: Canada: British Columbia | collected... | reverse complement strand
TCTTCTTCGTCACTTTCTTCTTCGCCATCCTTTTCTTCTTCATATTCTGGCGTAGTTGGTTCTACCAAAGTTGCACTCAACTCGTCCTCAAACTTATCAAAATAAAGTTTGATATTTGTAAGTAAGTATTCTTCAAATAAGTCTTGGTCTTCCTCATTACTAAGAAGAGCATAGGCATCAGTTATTTGTGTCTCAACTTTATCAAATGTACTTGAGGCAAAATTAGCGCCCGTCCTATCTTCATCTGCAATATCTTGAAAATTACCTTCTTCCTCTTCTGGTTCTGGCTTATCTTCGATATCGATAAAAGCATCATCGTCTTCTGGTTTAGCGTCGTCTCCAATCTCAACTTCAATCTCGTTGATACCATCAATCTCATCAACGCTAATAAATTTATCTTCACCAGCGGCGGAAGTAACCGTTATTGGAGCCAAAGAATTTTTAACAGCAGCAACGATATGTGCAGAGAAAGACTTTCGCTGGTCATTATCAGTTGTAAGCATCTTATAATCTGTCTCAATAACAGGAATAATCTTTTTTAGAAGATCCTCTAAAACGTTAATACCAGTTGAGCGATGTTGTGCTTTTTCAGGTGCTGCTTCTTTAAGAAGTTTTCTAACAATAGAACGAATCTCGAACTCTTCCCAAATTTGCGGCTTCACTTTATTCTTCGCACGAACCTTGATGGCTCTTTTTACGAAATCACGAAGTCTAATCTCTTCGATAAGCTGTTGTCTGTCTAAATACATTTTTAATCCTCAAACGTTGTAAGTTTTCTGCTGACCACCACCAAAGTTGTCAGTCTTGAAATCATCTTTTCTCATTACAGTAACAATTTTCATTGTGTCTGGTCCTTTTCTCATTTCCAAGGCACAGACCAAGTTCAATGCTGGCGTCTTAGCATTTGCTTTATGTCGAATAACAAAAGGTTCGTTATTTGAAATCTCACCATTAGCATAGTCTTGGATAACTAGTCCCAAGCCACGCTCGGCAGCCTGTAAAATAGCATCTTTTGAAATAGTTTTACCTTTTCCGTGTCTGAAACGTCTTTCTTCTCCATGCTTGGAAGGCTCAAGGTCCATATCTTCCACATCGACAACTATCTTCATCTTTCCTACGTTAACAACTTCCTTATCACCACCTACTTTACCATAGGACGCTTCATAGAGGCTTTCGTCAGTAGTTTGCTTATAAGAAGTCTTTGGAAACTCTTTCATAAGCTCAATAAGCTTTCTTGCAGAAGAATCAATCATAATAATATTGATTTCGTTCTTTGGGTCGAGTTCACGGAGTGCATACCATCGATGATGACCATCAATAATATGTTCGTCGCTAGAAGTCATAAGAGGCTTGCCTTTTGAAAGGTCAATCTCGCCTGCTTTATGTTTTTCAGCCATCGAGAAGACTTTTTCTAGGTTAATCTCTCTCTGGACTGGCTTAAGGGCACCAACAGGAAAGGAAGCATCAAAGCTTTCTATTCCTTGTGTTTCTAGCCATTGAATAAACTCTGGAACGTCAGTCGACTTGATTTGAGGAAGCTCATTTCTAGAAATCCCCAAACCGTCTTCTAAATCAATAACTCCTCTATCAGCATTAGCGTCTACTTCACGCATAATCTCTTTTGCAGGAACTTCTTCCTCTACTTTATTGACGACAGTGGCTTTACCTGTTTTGACATCTACAGAAACCACAGTTTTAGTAACAATCTCGACTTCCGTCGTTGAATTATCACCCCCTTTCGAATTGGTATTTGTGTTTTGGGTTTCTTCGTCATCGTCAGGGTCTAAACCACTATCGTCAATAGAGCCAGGACCGCCTAGTTGCCCGTCTGGACCTGGGTTGTTATCTATTTCGAGTGCTTCATCAATCATTCGCCAAACTTCGCTTAGAACGGCAGTCTCGGCTTTGGGAAATAAGTTAAACTCTTCATCTATTACCTGGCTTACAATATCTTCCCAAAGGTCCATAGCAGATGCACCTGAAAGAGGGACCATTTTCATAAAAGTCTCAACGTCTCGGTTAGCAATAGCATTTCCAAGTAGAGTTCCGCTGGCACCAGTGTCTGACATCGAGCCATCTACCTGAACTGCCTTCACAGGAATATTATTTTTCTCAATAAACTTGCCCATTCTATCAAAGCGAGCATCAGAACCGTCTTTCTCACCCTTTGAGACAAGAACAGTCGTTCCTTCTGGGAATTCTTTCAACATTTCATAGGAATCTGCGATAGGAGAAGGGTATTTTGAGATAACAGGAATGATTTTACCTTTATATCCGTTTTCGTCAATATATCTATTCCACATTTTCTCTGAAATCTCTGGAAAGACAATAAACATCCCACCTTCTGTTTCTCGTTTGACTGGTTTTTTGGAAATAATAATAAAAACCTTATCTGCGTCGTAAGAATCAATCATTTCCTTAGCACCGAGGAAGTGTCCTGCGTGCGGTGGCTTGAACTTACCAGGAAAAAGACCGATTCTCTCACCAGAACTCATTTCTTCGTTCAAATCTCCGCCTTTTTTGTTTTCCCAAGGCAACAAGCCCATAATTTGGTTAACAGGAGCGAAGGTACCAGTCAATTTATAAGTTGCTCCGTCGAAAGCGAACACAAAACCTTCCATAGAAGAAGAGATTTTATCTAAACTCTTGAGTTTTCCAAGACCAGCCTTAAGTTTTTGGATTTTCGTCTCGTCACCTGTCGCTTCAATGTCTGCAATTGCTTGTTCGAGCCTATCAGCCATTCTAACTACCTCATCTTTATGAGAAAGAACGAACCTTGACTTCAAGCCGTCAAGCATTTCTACTGCAAAGTCATGAACAATGTCTTCGAGAGGATAAATAATTTCTTTTTTTACTCTTTTATCATCTTTAACAAAGTCTCTAACAGCACTTTTAGTCTCTGGGTCTCTGATAGTTTTATAAATCTGTGTTGCAGTAACGCCTTTGACACCAAACATTCTTTGAAGAAGCATCTTCTTGGTAGTTTCTTCTAAGTCTGGAAACATTCTTTCAACAAGAGCGTCTAACTTAGAGATAATGTATTCCCCAACAGTAGCACCTTCACCTACTTGAGAGTCTGCGAGTAGTTTTTTGAGCCTCGTGACGGCAGTTGTAAGGGCTTTGTCATCTGAGAGAGCACGAAGACGCTCTACTGCCTTCATTTCGACACCAAAAGAGTCTTCGTTATCAGACTTTTGGATTTGCTGAAGGGCTTTGCCAAGTAAGTTGGCTTCGGCTGAAACATCTCTATCAGTTACCTTGCCTGACTCACGGTCATATTCGCCGTGACCATCTCTGTGGATGATAAGGTTCTTAGAGTTATAATTAATAATGTTAGGGTTATCGGGATCCATTACTTCTGCATTATAGAAGATGTTGGCATCTGGACCGAAGACTTTGAGTTTTACGTCGTCTGGTAGTTGCTGAACTGCATCAACAAATGCTTCGAAGGCTCCATTAAAAGCTTTCTCTAATGTCCCACGACCAGCAAACTTCGCTGCAAGTGCATCAGCATCCATTCCGCCCTTCTTGACGTTACCTACATTACGAGCAGCCTTTGCCTTACCGTCTCTTACTGAATAAGAAACAAAAAGGTTTTGCCCATCAAGCTTTTCTCCACCAGTGATTTCACCGTTGGAGGCAGCAGTCATTATCTTTATCATATCTGTGAATGATAAATCTGGATTGTCGTAAAGATGATCTACGTGTCCGCCTAATCCGCCCATTTACTTATCCTTCTTTCCTTTTACGTTCTCTTCTAAAACACGAAGCTGCTCTTCTAGCGTTGCGACTCTATCGTTCGCTCTTCGTAGGTGACTTTTTACTTCTTTTAGATTGTGTCTCGCTAACTCAATTCTGCGTGAGTCTCGGAGGGATTTTGGGTTGAGCGAAGATAAAGATTCGTCGATAGACTGAACTAGGGACTTCCAGTCAACGAGTTTTTTAACACCCTCGTTCATAATAAACCTCTTCGCCATTGTTCTTAAATCTAACATAATATCCCCCCAAAGTCAAGCATAATAGTACTTTATTTATAAAATAGCATCTGTAATTAGTCTTTTGGAGTATAAAGAGCGGATAAAATGTGTTACAAACAAAAAAGCCCCCACACAAGGTGGAGGCTTATTGAGATAAATAATTTATCTTTTATTTTTTGAAGTTCCAAGCCTTCATAAGTCTTTCGTTCAAAAGGGAAGAACGTTTGTTGCGAATGCTCTTATTCCAATCTTCTGAAAGAGTTCTTGCGTCTGTTCTCATTTGAGCATAGAAGTCTTCTTGTGTCTCGGCAATGTCTGGAAGTTCTACGTCGTCTGTGTTCAAATAATCTTGAACGTCAGCACCAGTATATTCATTACCAAACTCGTCAGCGATAACATCATCAGAACCTAACTCGCCATAGAGCCAGTCAGCAAGTTCTTCGTTTTGTTCCATTGCTCTAACGTCTGCCTCGATGTCACCGTTATCAGAAAAACGAATACCTTTGATGACGTGCTTCATATCTCCATAACGGTCTTCTGTAGAAGTGTCCAGGGTTGCTGCTTCGTTTGCATCTTGCCCTTCTTTCTCTTTTCTCATTCGCTCGTCGTAAGCATCTTTCATTGCTTGTCGTCTGCGAAGGTCTCTTTGAAAAGCAGATAACTTTTCTTCGTTTGCTTCTTCTTCGTCGCCAATAATAGCTTTCTGAAGCTCGTCTGGAAGGCTGTCTTGTCCGCCCTTGAGTGCTGGGTTATCGTCGTGCTTGTCGGTAGATTTTTCCTCCATTGGGCGCTGACCTGGCATCTTACTATATCCATCAGCGTCAAACCCAGGTTCCACACCTTGCATTTGTGCGAGAACGTCGGCAACCATATCATCAATCATTTCGATTCGTTCAACTACGGCAGGGTCAATGGACATTTTTGCGATTCTAGAAATCTCATCACCGATTTTTTCAATCTGTGTGATTGTTCTGGACATCTCGTCGCCCTCTGTGACAGCTTCTTCTTCGTGCATAGGACAAGCACAGGGAGACATTCCACATTTAGGGCAAGCGCCTTCCATTTCCATTTCTTCGTCGTCACCCATAGCAGGCATTTCGTCGTCCATAGAACGCTGAACATCAGCAGGTGCTCTACCACCCATCTCTGGGTCGTCCTTTAAAAATGGAAACTCTTTCTCCAAGTCGTCCATGTAGGGGTCTCCGAAATGGTCTTCGTCGTCGTAGCCCATCTCTTTAAGACGATTCTCACTAAGAACTTTAGTAACCGCCTCCTTTACAATATTTCTTAGTTCGCCTTTAGTGCTCATTTGTAATTTCTCCTTGATAAATTTAGTGGTAACACTTTCGTAAATAGTTTTAACTTCTTGATTTGTCTTATAATCATCTTCCCAATCTCTAAAACACATGTTGCCTTCTAAGTAAGCTTCTTCTTCTAAACCACGTAGGTGAGAATCTTCTTGAGCATAGCCAGGTGTTGTTGGGTTGAGGTTGTCCATTTTGCCGTCGCAGTTCTGCTTGTGGTGAACAAGTTCGTGAGCAACGGAGCGTAAGATATCTTTTGGGTGTCTTCTATCAGTGTAGATGGTAACACTCATTTGACTAGGGTCATAATAAGCAGTCTTGCCAAGCAACTCAACAGAGTTCTGAGGGTCGCTTACAAAATTAACTGAAGCGTCCTTGTCAAAGCCGATTCTGCTCTTGGCGAACTGATAAAAGTGTGATAATAGTTTTTGAAATTCTTGTTCCATAATTACAGCTTCTTTATGATAATTTTAAGAGCAGCAGTAGCCATAGCAGAGTTGATTTTCTTAGAGTCCAATTTTGAGAAGATAAACTCAAGAAACTGAACTAGTTCGTCTCTGGTATTTATGTTCGCAATCTTTTGCTCGAAGCCCATAGACTTTTCAACTGTTTTAGAAACTTTTTCAACGTCAGACTTTACTTTGCCTTCCGCTTCTTTTAGAACTAACTTCTTGACTTCTTCTTGAATAATCATTTTAAGCAACTGACCTGAAATTTTCATTTTTTGATGTTCTCCATAATTTGCGTCCGTAACTCTTTAAGAGCTTTTGTAGCATCTAACGCAACTTTACGAAGCCTACGTCCAGCAGAAGCATTTCCTTTTTCACACTTCTCTGCATCGTCAGCAGCCAAGGTTAGGTCTTTAATAATTTTTTCAAATTTCTCGATAATCATAATTTCTCTCCGATTCTACAATTCAACTAATAAATAGTCACTAATCGCATAAAAGGCTAAATCCTAAAAAGCCAGCGATGATCATTGAATAGAAAATAGAACAAAGAATTAGACCGAACCTTGATGTCGTTCTATCTCTTGTCCTATAGAGATAAAAGCACGAGATAGAGACAAGGCTTATTTTTAAGAATAGAAACAGAGGAGGGTTAGAATGGATAAGCTCTTCCCAGACAGGGTTCGCTTCTTCCAAGACTTTGAGCTTGGAAATATAATAATAAGAAAAAAGCCCGTCGGCAATGTTCATAAGAAAAACACCGAGAGCTAAAATAGAGTAAAAGTTATTCTTCGTCTTCACCTGCTATGTCGATAATGATGACGCAACCGCCTTCTTCATCTTCCTCCTCACGTTCTTCGTAGAGAGGTTCGGGAACAGAGATATAAAGTGGCTCTGGCTCCCACTGTTCTTGAAGGCTTTCTTCGGCTGAAATAATAACATCTATGTCATCCATTAACTTCCTCCAAGAAAGCAAGAGCCTCTTGAGCGTTGTTTTGGAAGTGGAAACCTTTTCCGCCATTCTCACGCCAAGGACCAACTTTGCTCATAAAGTCATCAAAGAGAACATTGCCTTCACCCTCTGTTGTAGCGTGAAGAAACTTTTCGTGCTCAAAGATTACCTCTCTAATATTACATAGTCCAAGATTATTTTCTAACCAAACACGTTTGCCTTCTAAGCTTTCTTGGGCACCTCTTTTATCCATAGGGCTGGTGAGGATAGTAACGTTACAACCTTTGATACCTTCCCACAACTCACGACCAGCAGGGTTCCATTCTAAGTTAGCCCAGAACTCTTTGTCGTTGTGAACGACAAGGTACATAAACTCAGAAGCTTTCTTGCTACCAGTTGGAGTATACTTTTCTAAGTCACCCTCAACAACATAGTTGCGACCAACTTCTTCTCTAACCTCTTGAGCTAACTGGGCAAGCTCGGGAGGTGGGTTATTCAAAACCTCATTGACTCGTGGGACAGCCCCACCGATGAAGTCAACAAGGACTCCATCCATATCACAAAAAACATTTCTCATTGGTTTCTCCTTAACAACCACTCTACATATATACTATAATGGATAGAGCAGCGAAAGTCAAGCAAAAAACGACATTCATTGTGGATTTCTTACCAACTGAACATCGTGAGCACGAAACTTACGAGTCTGTCCATTAATTAACACTGTGGCTGTTTTCATTAATTTGTTATATTCGACAAGGACGCCCTGAATGTTAAATGGGGCTTCTTCTCTTACTTTTGGAAACTGGTTGAACTCACGACAACGAACTAACGCACCGACTTTCATAGGAACTCCTTCACCACCAACTCACAATAACACTGTAGCACACCTGCCACCGAGAGTCAAGAAGATAGTAAAATTAAATTTTGTTTTTTTACGTGGTCTACGTAGAGGGAATTTTTATTATAGGAGACTGGATGGTCTTTGGTGGGAATCCAAGCGACCTTCCAACAATCTTTTAGATAGGGATTACTGTTTACTTCGTGGAGAGCTATTCCGATTCGAAAGACTTTTGGACCATTTTGCTTCCAAACAATATTATGTCTAACTAACGAGCCTATTTTTATCAAAACTATTTTCTCCGACGGCGTTGATAAGGTTCCTCAAAAGTAAACATTTCATATTCTTCATTGACATCTCGCATAAGTTCGTCAAAAACAAGCATTGTTCTTTCACAATCAACGAGCGCCGTGTGAGCCCTCCCTTGGACGTTTACCTTGTAATGTTCCACGAGATAATCCATGCCTGAACGTTGCAGCCAGGATGCCCTTACGAGCCTGTCAGCTATGGACTTGGTGTCAATGTAAGGAGGAAAGTTTGGAACTTCCAAATCATTACGAGAACAAATCTCGTGAATAAAGTTTAAATCAAAAATAAGGTTCTGTCCGAGTAGTACATCTGAACCCTCTATAATCTCTTTGACTTCTGGTAGGACTTCTAAGGCATTAGGGGAACCAACCCACTCTTCGATAGTAAAGCCATTTACTTGAAGTGCTTTTTCCGAAGCGGTGTGAAGTTGTTGTGGGTTTATTTTCTTTTCCCACTTCTTCATTACATAGCGATTACCTTCTGCATCGAGAACATAAGTAATCGCTGCTATCTGAATAATCTCGTGAATATCAGGGTCAAGCCCTGTCGTCTCTGTATCTAAAACTGTTAGTATCATTTATTCCTCTTCTTCCGTTGCCCAAAAAACATAGGACATTACACATTCAGTCATCATTCTATCAAACTTTTTGTGATTTATAAAGTGATTTAAAATATTATCTCCAAGATTTCTTCCCAACTTCCAAGACTCTATCTCTTCACCGAGGATAGAAACTCTATAAGCATCAGTGTTTTTTTTTCTATCGTCCTTCTGGTCAACGTAATAGGGATAGCTATATTCAAAGTTCTCTGGATTCTCTGAAACAATGATGTGTCCGCATTCGTGAAGAAGGGCGTAATAGCGATTCTCCCACTTTGGCTTACTGTTTATTCTTATAAGGTCATTACCCCACTCTATAATGTCTTCACAATCTTTCTCTAAAGAGACTTTGAAGTTACGTTGAGAGAGCCAACCTTCTAAGTCAATAAATTGACGCTTCCAGATGTCAGACTTTTTAATGTTAAATTGTTTTGCGATAGAATCCAATAGAGTAGAAAAGGAAACTTTATCAGTAGTCATTTTGTTTGTCAAGCTTTCTTTTTTCTATTGTGCGGTTATATTTTTTATTAGAGTGAAAGCCTGAGCCTGTCCGTAGGGCTACTCCAACTGCGTAGGGGTTGCGTTGCTTTAGTTTAAGCTTCTTGGGATTCTTCTTCACTCGTGCTTTCTTTCGCTTCATGATTATTTTGAATAGCCTCTAGGAGAATCGCACCACAAGCTTTGTGCATATCTTCTAAGTCTTTTAAAGAAAACTCAGAGTTTCTTGCTGCTTGTGACCAAAGGTCAAGAATTTCTGTTGATTCAGATGCGGTGCGAATTGCTTCGACAAAGTGTTGTGCTTTTACGTTCATTATGTTTCTCCTTATTACTTGAACAGAATAACAGGACTCTCTAAGAAAGTCAAGTATAAAATAAATAAAGGGCTGGTTTCTTTTCGCTCCACCTTGCTAGTTGTCCTTTAACATGCCATGAGTTCTCTTCTTGTTTGTTTCGGCGAAAGGTTCGTTGACAACGTTGAACCAGTCATTTTCCTCTATGAGCCCTATAAAATAAGTAGCCCCGAAGATAGGATAAGACTGCTTTTGTTGTCTGCAAAGGTGATTTTTCTAATGGTTGAGGTAGAACGAGGTGTGATAAAGTTTGACAATGAGGGAGATAATGACAGCGAGAACAATTGTTTTCCATTCTTTCACTTCAAAAACCTTCGACATAAAAATTTTTTGCACTTAGAAGCACTATAAACACATAGTAGCACAGGTAGGTAGGTGTGGTCAAGTGTTATTCTTGGATAAAGCTAACTTTTTCGCTATCAAGAACCCAAATAGTCAAGCCGTCTTTTGTCGAAACAGGCTTACACACCTTCTTTAATTTTGTAAGGTCGCCTTTTGGCATAGCAGCAGTCCAAGAGAGGTGGTCGTGAATAGACTCCTCAATAGCCAATGAAATGTTATCAAGGACTCGGACAGGTTGGATGATTGTTTTGTTTTGTAATTTTTTCATAATAAAAATTCCTTAGAAGTTCGCCGATAAAATTTTCTTGCCTTTTAGGACAAGAAGAGACAAACTCAACTTTCAGTTAGATAATCGTTTTCCAACTTCATTATTAGTTTCGTAGAGACTTCGGTCTTTGTCCATTCTTCCCTATCTTCAGCTACGCCAAACTCAGTTAGCTTCTCCTCTAATAGTTCACGGAGTTGTTCCCAAAGCTCCTCGCTAATAGTATCGATTGTTTCTTTCATAATCTAATTCCTTTCATTATAAAGTAGAATAGAAGTTAATAAAAGGTAGAATAAAAATAGTTTTTTTATTAATCAAGGGGAGCGAGAGATAATTCTTATTTCGTCCGTGGTAGAAGAGACATGGTAAATCTTTGAACTAGCCCAGTCCCATACAGACCAATGAAAGACTCCCTCCTCTATGGTTTGTTCTATAACTATTCCAGTACGAACAAGCTCGGCGTTCCACTTCTCTATATTAAAGTAGGGACCACCATCGTCTACCCAATTATCATTCGACCAAACTTCCAAAAGGTTAACCCATTGGATAAGGTCGCCTAACTTGGGGAATCGTAAGTCTTCATAACTGTTCATAAGAGTAATTATCGCCCTATAGGGTTTTATTATGTTAGAGGGTCCAAGTAAAGGTCAAACGGACGGTACTCGTCTATCCATCTAACTATCCTGAATGCTCTTCTAGAGATAATGATTTGCTCTAAAGGATGAGCGTAGATGGGAATCATCGAGTTGCTCGCCTTATGGGTCTTTAACCAAGCTTCCCACTGAGTCCATCTTTTAAGCTCGACTAAAACTACTTTTACATTTTTTACGTCGTGGTCATCCGTGCCAAAGAACCTATGGAAGATTAAATCACCCATATGGTAGTCAGGGTCTCTTAGGTTTATACCTTTCCCAGAAACCAGATAAGCTGCCTGCTCTTCAGACCAAACATCATTTAGACCGTCCCACCAGTTTCTACTACTCATCTATAAAGTTTTTAATCCTTTGCTCTCTTGACCAGGCTTATCGATAGTGAGATTTGTTTTAAGAATGCCCTCAAGGACTGATTTTAACTCGTCAACCTCTGCTTCTGACCAGTTAGGGTCTAAGTAAAGCTCAGTTAAAACCTGCTTTCTTGTGGAAACTTTACAGGCTGTAAGATTTTGAGCCATTAATGAAATGTTTTTATAGTTCGGTCTTGGCTCTGGCTTCTTATTAGTTTGATAGATTAACCAGGTTGCATAAAAACAACCTGAAAGTAGTGAAATAGAAACAAGCCATGAAATGGCTTCTAATGAAATAGGCATTTTTAGTTATCCTCTTCTAATAATATTATATTTAGGAATTCAACTATGTCGTAAAAACCAGATAGTCGAACTTCCTTGTCGTGTAAGTAGTACATTCCTGGAACAGAGTCCTCTAAGGATAAGTCCATTGAAACTCTTTCTACTTCTTCTTTATCGACATTGACGATAAGAACCTTCTCTCTCCACCCCATCGAATTGACCACTTTTCGTAGGTCACGACAAGGACCGCACCATTCGGCAGAGAAGATAACGATGAGAGGTCGAAACTTGCCCTGCAAGACACGTTCCAACTCTTGAGGTCCGTTCCATCCCGTTTTGGTGGAACTCGCCTCTAAGCCGTAAAATGAGCTTATTGTGGAAGGTGGTGTTTTTTGCTTGACTTCGTTATGTTTTAGTGTTATAGCGGCAAGCAATAAGGCAAAAAACAAAATGTTTTTGTGGAACGCTCTCATGAATATAAATAGTCCGTTAGTTTATTTACGATTTTGCTTGCTTTTTGCTAAAAAGTAGTGTAACAGAAACTTGACACTTTTATCTTTTGTAGGTTTAGGTAGGTAATAGTAGTAGGTTTGAGTTCATTTGGCTACAAACAACTACTACATAGGAAGGTTTGAGAGGTAATCGGCAGCATAACTCGTGAAAGAAATCTTCTGAGCAGACGCTGGAAGGGAGCTTTTATCTGCAATGACATATTTGTCATCTACGATTAACATTCCTTTTTCCATTTTTGTGTCAAAGCCTTGCTTCTGAAGTGCTGACTCAACACCTACTAAGGAAACAGGAACTCTGCTGCGAGCGCCAAGCTCAAGCATGTCCGCTGCGATGTCCATTACTTGGTCCATTTCTGGGTCTGAGGAGTGTGTAGTTCGCATTGAAAACGAAGAAGGGTTGTTTTCTTTTATCGCCTTAACTTTTTTTTTTGAAGAAAGGGTTTTTCTAACAGTTTCTTTGATAAGCGCATAGGCTTCATCGGCGTCAAGATAGATATCACGCCCGACATCGTAGAACTCTCCTGTGGTCGGATTAAACCGTAAGGTTGCGCCCGAGGCGTACGTTACTGCTGGTTCTAAATCACGCTCGTCGTCTTTTGAACCCTCGTCGATGTCGTAGAGTTCCATGTCGTCGCTTGTGCCACCAGACTCTAAGTCTCCTGCAAGAGCAATAACTTCGTCGCCTCTTTTACCGAAGACTCTTTTATCGGCAGCGGAGTAAAGCTCAATAGCGAAACCTTCTTCACCAGTTGTAGTAGTAACAGGTTCTAGAATCTTGCCGCTGGCACCTTTGAGCGAACCATTAACAACATAGACGAACTCGCCAACCTGAAAACCTTGCTCTTCTTGCTCTTGCAAGGCTGGAGCAGGTCCGTCAATTCCCAATTCATTTGCTGCTTCGAGAAGTTCATTTGCCTTGGCTTGAATAAACCCTGCAAACTCCGAGGCAGTTGTGGTCGAAGAAGCATTGTTCATAACGCCTGAAACCTCGCCCAAGTCCGCAGCAATCTGACGAATCACACCTGCGGCATCAGTACCTTCTACATGACCAGTTGCTGGTCCCATCTCTTCCAAGTTGCCCCTGGAAAGTGCATCAAGGTAAGCTTGGTCAGGCTGAACGATAGGAAGAGGCTCTTTGCCCATCTTCTGCATAACAGCGTTATAAGCCGCCATGTAATCTTCCAAGCCGCCACCAATCTTTGAAGGAGGGTTGCCGTCTTGAGCATCCTGCATTCCACGTTCAGCCATCGTCATTTCATTGACGGGACCACTTTTGAAAGCACCCTCGGCGAGAAATTTGCTCCACTTTGACGTTGCCTTTCGCAAAATCTTTTCCGTCTTTGTTACCTTAGTCATTACTTTTCTCCTTTTTTGAGGCTTTCTTCAGAAAGACCTTGTTTTACTAGGGAGTCTCTAATTGACTCCATTGCGCTATTAATGGCACGAGCAGCATCGTCAATTTGACTTTGTGCGTCTTGAATTTCTCTTGAACCTCCAAGTTTATCAATAAGGTCATTTGCCAACACGCCCAGCTTTCTTTGAATCTCTTGCATCTCTTGAAGGTGAGGTTGGGTTTCTTCTCCACCCAGTTGAGCGTAGCGTGACTCGCCCAAAAGTTTCTTGGCTTCTTGTTTAATAATCTTTACTAATTCTTCTTTTTTGATTTTCATTATGTTGCTCCAAATAAAATTGTCGTTTCCAGTCCTCTATAAGTAGTTCTTACAATTCTTTTCCGCCATTAGCACCAGGAAGAACTTTTTCTATTCTTAAGGAATAAAGGGCTGTGTTGGGAACAATAAGTTTTCTATCCGATTCTATCAAGTGGAATACCGTTTTGGTGGGGGTCTGGCGAATGATTCTCGCCTTTTTGGTTCCCCCTATATAAACGATGTCATCCACATCGAAATCGTGCCCGAACATAAACATTAGCCCGTCCAATACGTTCGAAACAATATTCTTGAATAAGAGGATAGCTAGGGCTGCTAGGAACATCCATCCATAGTGACCGACTAAATCCGATACTATGGTTTCCGTAGCTTTGATAATCTGTTCTGGGGAATCCATTCACGTTATCCTCCTTTCTTTATATTGTAAGTAGTGTAGCCAAGTGTCTAAATTTTTTGGGGCGGTTTTTTTACCTAGCTTACTTGGGGAATACCGTTCAATCTCCAAATTTTGCCGTGATATCGTGAACGCCCTTAGCCTCACCTAGGGGGTCTAGATGGGGGGTAGGGACATAGATTCCGTCGGGGGGGTGGTCGTGGTACCCCTACCTACCCTTTCTTTATAGCACACTTAATTAACCTTTGTCAAGTTATTTATAATAAAAAAGGGAAGTACTTGTGTCAAGCCTTCCCTTATCTTACACCAGCAACCCAACTGGTTCACCATGTTATCTTATCCTAGCCTAATGCTGTAAGGACTTGACCTTCCTTTGACTCTCCAGCCTTCAAGTCACTACCTCTGAAGACTGTTTGTAAATAGTTTATTTATTATTATTGCCCTCGGATATTAGTCAATAGCGATGACCTTCTCTTTGGTTTGGAAATGAGCTTTGGTCTTGCCTTGAGCATCTGTCATCCACATCCGTTGAGCTTTGCAATTCTTAGGCTTGGGAGCTTCCATGTCCGTTAGAATAATAACACCGTCAAAGTTATGACTGTTACAATAATCAGTAGGAGCGTTGAAGTCAGTGCCTCCTGTTAGCACACGCTCACGTCTTCTGCTCTCGCCTTTCTTCCATACATAGACTAAGCTCTCGTCTACATCGGAGTCAAAGGGAATAACTGTGAACTCTGCTAACTTAGCCAAGTTGTTTAGTTCAGCGAAGAACATAGAGAGCATTTGGTTATCAACAGAACCAGACTGGTCGATAGCGATGGCAATCTTAGCCTGTCGTTGAATCTTCTTGCCTGGGTGAACATAGGCGTAGCGTCGGTTGATACGTTTGATTGTAGACCGCTTGTTGGCTCTCTGACTAGTCTTGATAAAGTAGCGAAGGACTTTACGCCAGCACACTTTAGTTGTTACTGAGTCGATAATGTCTTGACGAATGCCTTGTGAGACTGAACCCCAACTATTAGACTTATTTGCTTCTTCTACTGCTTTCTTTACAGCTTCTTTTAATCTGCCTTTTGCAATCTCATTAGCAGTGTTATCTACTTCACTATCTTCACCATCGGACCAACCAGAATGGTCATCAAGGGTTTCATATCCTTCACCCTCGCCAGGCTGACCTTCACCAGACTCTTCTTGCTCTTGTTGCTTTTGCTTGAGAAGCTCAAGGTAGTGTTCAGCAGACAAGCCAGGCTTGAAGTCTTCGAAGTGTTTGCCACCAGGGATAAGAGCTTTGTCTGGTAGTCGACCGATAAGATGACTATTGATAGCCAAGTCAGTTGCGACGTTCCAAATCTTGGTCATTCCTTCAGCAGGCAATCGACTAGTGACATGCTCAAACACTAAGTGGTAGAATTCGTGCATAAGAACACCAGTTCGATGTTCAGCCGTCAAGTTCTCAAAGAACTCTGGGTTATAAAGCATCTCGAACTGACCAGAGTCAGGGTTTACTCTAACACCTGCTGTTGGAATAGCTGTTGAAGGACGCTTGTCTATTGTTCTAGACAGAGCGGCAAAGAAGGGCTCTTGTTTAAGCAGAGCACTTACCCATTTATTTAAATCGAAAGTCATTTCATCTCCTCACTACACATACACTATAGCAAAGCTGGGGTCATAAGTCAAGTAAAAAGTGAAAGAAAGTCCCTTGCTAGGTAGGAAAGTTAGTGTGAGAGAGAAACCTAGCAAGGGACAAGGAAAGGATTATTACTGGTGGGAATTACCAGTCAGTAGTTCAGCGATGTGAATACCGACGTCCCAACCTTTTGGCTTGTTTGTTGGTTGGCAAGCATGGACTCGCTGAATGTTAGGGCTTCCGTCCTTGCCACTTGCGTCAGTTCCAGAGAAGTTACCAAGCAGAGCGAACAACACAACAGCGACCTCACTCGGCAGAATGACGAAGTAATCGGTTAGGTTTTGAACCTGATTGTCACTCAATCGCTCATCGAACACACCTGCTGACTCCATCTTATCGACAAAGGCAGAATGGTCATTGATGCCAAAGTCTTTGACTTTATCTAAATCACCGTTGTCCAAGATATCTTCGACAAGAACTTGGTTCTCATATTTCTCACAGAAGTCACGAAACATCGAAGCAGCCTCGCTACCAACAAACGCAGTAGTTAACTCGTAAATCATTGGAAGTGACTCCAAGCGATTCTCTTCTGTCAAGAAACCAGCAGTCTCAAGACATTCATTCAAGCGATCCCAACTTCGACGACTGGGATAAACCTTGTTAGGCTCGAACTCAGTAGTGTGCTCAAGGTGCTTGCGATTCTGGTTAATGAAGTTCCAAACAACGTCTGTAACGTTTTCTTTCGCCCAGGTTAACCAGTCTTCAATAGTAGGCTCAACGTCGAACACAGTCCAACGGTCAAGCTCTGCTGGGTCCATTTCACCTACTTGGTACTGCTCACCGTGCTCACCACCATTTACAGCGGCAAAGATAAGAGTATCAGCATGGAGAACATGACCGTTCAGCTTGCGAGAGTCTGTTAATTCGAAGATGCCTTGCCGAACCTCGATGGTTGCACGGTCAACTTCATCCAAGAAGAGAACCACAGGCTCATTACAAGCTTGGTGGAACCAGTCTGGTGGGTTGAATCGAGTGCATTCACCATCGATGATAGGAAGACCAACAAGGTCACCTTCGGTCATCTGGCTTGCACGACGTTCAACAACTGGCAGGTTAAGACCAGCAGCAGTTTGATAGACGACACAGGACTTGCCTATGCCGTGTCGACCACGAAGAAGAACAGGCTTCTTGACTGCGGTAACATGAGGAGCGACTTTTGTGAATGTTGCGAAATCTACTGACATTTTACTTTTTTCCTTTTATTTCTTTCTCTCGGGAGGTCTCACACCCCCAACCACATAATAACTATAACAAATGTTTATCTAAATAGCAAGTAAAAAACGCATTTTATTCACTTTTTATGATGCTGCGGAGATGATTTCCAAGTCGTTATCCTGAACCCACTCGGTGAAAACACCACCAGTTCCGTAAGTATTGGGGTAGAGTTCCTGAAGACGAAGCTCGCCTTCTGAAGCTTTAATCCATCGAATCTTTGCTTGCTTTTGACCAGTATAAACGATCAGACCCATTCGACCGACTCGGTTATAACGAGTAGACCGTTTGTTGTCTTTGCATCTTACCAAAGAGCCAACCTTGTACTTAGAACCAGGAGGAACTAGACGGTTAAGCATTTGAGTAGCGTTATCGGTGAAGTAACCTGGGAAGTAGTCTGTGTAAGGGTCAGACTCTTGCCCTTCGCCCTTGATATGCCAGTTAGTTCCTTCTAACTCGCCTGTCTGCCAGTTCTCCTGCCAGAACCAAGAAGCAATATTACCATTATGGTGAATATAACAACGACGACCGTCATTTGGTTCATCGACTGTAAGTCCAAGCTTCTTTGCTTTTTTAAGAAATGTTGTCTTTTTCATCTTTAACTCTCCCAAGTTTATTAAGCGGTCTCTCCCAACCACATATACACAATAGCAACTCTTGACGTAGAAGTCAAGAACTATTTCACTTTTTTACCAGAAAGTTACTCTAAAGGTATCGCCGTTGTTGGTGATAAGTCTTTTGAGTTCCAAGAGTCCATCTCGGCTATAAGACAACTTCGTGCCGTCCTCGGCAGTGTGAGTGGCAACATAGTATCTGCTGCCAGAACCCAATCGTCTCATCTCTATTTCAAATTCCTTTACCATGTTCTGTAACCTTTTGCTTCTAGGAACCTAGCAAGGCTGCTGCGACTCTGGCGAGTCCAGACTTGATTGCCATCACGAGCAACCCAGAAGCCCCGAGTGTTTGTTAGCCGAAGTTCTTTTCCATTAAAGTGAGTCATTTTTCATTCCTTTTCAAGTGGTCTCTCCCAACCACATATAAACTATAGCAAGTGCCGCCTCAGAAGTCAAGAACTATTTGAATTCTTTTACAAGGTAGCTGGTAAGGACAGCATTGGCATAGCCTCCGCTTTCTTCTCCGTTATAGCCAACCCATTCCAACTTAGCCATCTGACCAGCATCCCAGGTCTGAACAACCTTCCAAGGGAAGCCGTTGCCCTCCTCAGTGAACCATTGGAGGGAGTAGCTTTGAGCGACTCGCTGCCCTGGCTTAAGGTTTTTGTTTCCGATTTGAACTTTGTTTGTCTCTTTAGTCATCTTGACCTCCATTGGTTATATCTATTTATACCATAGATAATTCCAATAAGTCAAGGCTTTTGACGCCTTTTTTGAAGAAAAGTGGAAGATAATCGAGTAGCGCCTAGAGAGATCTTAATACAATTGGCGTTTTAGGCTCTGAAACGGTAGGTGATACTTGTAGTATAGCACGATACTTGAGGGCTGTAAAGGGTAATATTTGGTACTTGACAAATAAAATGTGTTGTTTTTAGAAGAAAATGGTTGACAGGTCTATGTAATATGTGCTAAGACGTCCCACCATTACCCACTATCTTCCACTACTTTACCCTATTTTACCACTTTTCTTCTAAAAGTAAAGTCTTTCTGGGTTGACCCCCCTACTATTGCTTATTAAACTAACTTAGTTATGCTGGGGGATATACCTTATTATATTACCACCTATTGTACCTTTACTTTACACCTAATGCCTTATAGTATTCTTTATAGAGTTTCTTTTATTGTTTTATTTATTATGACCCTCGGATATGTTTTGTTCTAGGGAGCAGGTTTTACAATTGGATTAAACAAATGTTTTCCAATTTTCTTCTTCGGCGAATGCTGCTATTTCGTAGGGATGTGTATTATATGAGTATCCCATCTTATAATAACGAACCATCCATTGTGGTGATTGTAAGTAATGTTGGTACTCATGAACTAAGGTACGTATGAGTAGTTCTAATGAAGGAATGTTCTTCCAGTATAAAGTTACCTCATTTATCATAGGACAGTACTCACCGTAAAGGTCTTTAGGTACTACAGCATCTGAATAAGGTGTGTCTTCTATTGAAACGTATGGTAACTGCTTATGGTATTTAGATTCTCCATAATGTTCAGTTACTTTGTTATAAACTTTTTCTGTAACCGCTTGAATTTCTTTTCTAGTCATTTTTATGTTGATTTCTTCTCTTTCTTTCTCAGCAAGAAGACAACCTCCCCACCAACATAAACACTATAACAAACTCTTCTCTGTAAGTCAAGTCTTTTCTTTTACTTATTATGACCCTCGGATAAGTTTTGTTCTAGGACGAACTGGTCGTATGGTTTGTCTTGCTTCTTACTGTTGCAATTGGGACAACAAGGAACAACATTGTCTCGTGAATAGCCCTTGCTGCTGTCCTTCCTATCCAGACCAGTTACTTCTAACTTACACCCACAGTAGTGACAAGGCTTGCCCCATAGTTGAGTTTCATATAATTCAAAGGGCAAGGAGAAGTTTAGGTCTCTTTCCTTTGCGCTCCCTTTTATTTTGTTGAACTTTCCCTTTGGTGTGCGGTAGCGGGCACGGGTATTTTCAAGAATAGCCTCCCTGTTTGCTTCGTAGCGGACTTTATTTGTTTCAAGAATAGCCTCCCTGTTCGCTTCGTGGTAGGCTTTCTTTCTTTCAGCAATAACCTCCTTGTTTGCCTCTCGGTAGGCTTTATTTGTTTCAAGAATAGCCTCTTTGTTTGCTTCGTAGTGGGCTTTCTTTCTTGCAGCAATAGCCTTTTTGTTTGCCTCTCGGTAGGCTTTCTTTCGTTCAGCAATGACCTCCTTGTTTGCTTCACGGTAGGCTTTATTTGTTTCAAGAATAGCCTCTTTGTTTGCTAGGTAGTGGGCTCTCTCTTTTTCAGCAATAGCCTCCTTGTTTGCTTGGTAGTAGGCTTTCTTATATTCAATCATAGCCTCTTTGTTTGCTTCACGGTAGGCTTTAATAGCCTCCCTGTTTGCTTCACGGTAGGCTTTAGACGATTTGAGACTGCACACTTTACAAGCAGGGCGAAGGGCTTCTCCTTGCTTATGGAAGTACTCCAGTGTTGCTGGCTTTTCTTCGCCACACTTGGTGCAGGTTTTATTGTTGCTCATTTTCGCCAAGCCTGTTGAATGTTACCATGGTCGAATGGATGGCTTCGTTGATTGTAGTGTCTTCTTGGTGCTTCTCGCCGAAGCATTCCACCCAGTCTGTAACGTTCCCATCTTTATCTGATTTGAACACCAGAACTTCTGGTCGACTAAAAGCTTTCGAATAAGATGCCACCAGGAAACTGCCATCGCTTGAATACAGTAAAGCTCGACCATGGTCGTGGTCACCTAGTGCTTTTTCTAATACATAATAACTCATTTCATCTCCGTGATTACATAAACAATAATGTTTAAACTTATGATAGCCGCTGTTACTAATGCCATCGATGTTAATAGGTCTCTGAGCATTTGGCTCTCCTTGTAAAAGAATGCCCTCCCGAAGGAGGGCTTTGGGTTGGTTGGTCTATGAAGCCAATCTTACACTATCTTGTGAAGTTAGGAACCAACGTGTGATTATCATGTTGTCTCCCTCTCCATTTGGCATGTAGTGTTTCTTTGAATAGCAACTCAGCAAGATGCTATCTCTTTGGGCTGCCCTAATGATTTCAATCTTGGCGGCGTGCTCTGAACCATAAGCCTTCTTTTCCTTGCCCGTTGCATCGGTCTCGCCAAAGCCATATCCAGATATTTTGAGGTTCTCGTGAAACTCTTCGTAAGCTTTCTTCTCTTTCGCTCTCTTCACTGCAAGAGCTTTTGCTGCCTCTGCTGCCTCCTTTGCTCGTAAAGCTTCTTGCTTTGCAAGGTGATCTTGCTTAAATTCTTCTAGTGATAGCGGTGTTTCTTTTTTAAGCTTTCGGATATAAGCATCGATTTTCTTGATTGTTGAAAGTCGCTTCTTTTCTAGTTTGCTGAACTCCTTCTTGTATAACTCTCTCAGTGTGCCTACCTCACCATCGCACATGGTTGCGGAGAAGGGTGTGTATTCTTCTTGCTCAATCTTACCCTCTTTGCAATCTTTCCAAAATGCTGTCACTTCCTTTTTGAAAGTATTCCACATCGCCAACTTGAGACGCAGTTCCTTTGTGGAGCAACCGAAGGATGACACTTGTCCAATCACCTGTCCGAGTGTGCTGATGTTGTTGTCGACTTCCCTTCCGTATTGGTTGTAATACCCGAGCAAGACCTGTGTTAGGGATGTCGATTCTTCAGCGGAATAATCTCCTCCGTAACGGCTATGATGGTAGCCCCGTTGCCCGCAAGCGATATATGCCGCATTACTCTTCACCTTAGATAATTCTTCGTCAAAGAAGAGATTATATCTATTATTAATCCTCTTATATCGAACCCACGCTCGTTGACCATAGTACTCGTCTTCGTAACCGAAACTCTCAACAAGTGGGAGGTTCACAGTAAGACCATCGTCGCTCAAGAGGTTGGAAAGGGTGAACTCCTTTCTAATTTTTTCTGGACTGCTGGCGTCGAACTTTACATCGAAGTGTCCATGTGTCCCAGGTTTAATCGCATTCTTGTATGCTTCCAATAAAGCAATCTCAATACTATTCGAAGTCAGCTTTGTTTCATATTCTTTAAACTTTCCGTGGTTGGAAGACTGATACCAGGAAAAGACTTCGCCGCCGAAGTTCTCTTCGTTAAGCCCTTCGATGTTGTTACAGAGTTCGCTAATCTTCGCAATGTTGATTTTAATATCGCTACCCATTTACATTCTCCTCAGCTTGAAATGACTTATCAGTTATCATCTCGATGTTATCAAAGATTCTCCTGAACCTTACGAATGAGTTCTTTGTGATTCTATGTGAGTTTGGTTTTGTAAGTGCTACCCTTTCACCTCCTTCTCTTGTCATAACAATGATGTGCGTCTTTGGTTCCATTCGCAAACGCTTGAACTCTTGGTTTGCAATGCTTGTGTAGTACCTATTATCTTTTTGATTCTTGAACATCTTTACTTCTTCCCCGTGTTCTTAAGTGATTCCAACTTGTTATACAACTCTGATTGAGTAATCAGTCCGTCGTTGTGCCATCGCATATACTCGTACTTGGAGACAGGAACCGTAGTTGTTTCTGTGTGATTCTCCCAAGTGATGACTTTCGTGACGAAATCCTTTCCATCCACCACATCATAAGTCTCTGTCGTAGTCAGCTTCTTTCCCTTCCAGGCTTCGAGGGCTAGTGCTGATTCAACCACCATTCTAGGCATTGGTTTTTCGCCCTTTTCGTCTTGAGTGTTGAAGGCAGCGAGGAGCGTTTCTTGAGATGCCTTGCCCAACACGCCAAAGAGCGACATGACCTCTTCATGGTTTCCCGCTTCAGACGCCTCCATCATTGCTTGATAACAGGTCTTTGCGAGTTCTTCTGTAGTTTGATTCTTCATCTTCTTCTTTCTCCTTTGCCCTCTCACAGGCTTCATTACTTGTTAGTGAAAAGCCAACCTCCTCACCAACATAGACACTATAGCAAACCTGACCTGCAAAGTCAAGTGTTTTGTTCATTTTTATCAAAAGAAAAGGGGCATTTTTATGACTTACCCCAGGTCAGCCTTACTCTAGATTACAGTAGGGCGTCACAATCCTTTCTGGCTTGCACAAGTTGTGCGTGTTTTTCAGCCGCTTTATTAACTCTCGACTCGGCTTTTTCCTCTTTCGAGTAAAGTGAGCCGAAGATATTGTCAATATCGTGAGCGACAATAGACTTAAGGTTTGTCAACGCCGAGCGGCTGAAGAGGCGATGCACCGATGGAGAGACGGGCTTGGGCGGTTTAGGCATGCTCTTTTCCTTGGCAATGTCGCAGTCCTTCTCATAGTCGCTCTCAATGTCTTCGGCTTCTTTCTCCTTCTCGAACACATTTTGGACCTGTCGTTCGTAGAAACTGGGGTCTTCTTCAGCAGACAATAGTGCTTGGCTAATGGTCTCCTTTACCATTGGGTAAATGTCCTCGACCAACTTGGCGTAGGCGTTAGACTCTGGGAACAGACCGACCTCTGCCCACATAACGAGTGCTTGCTCTGGACAAGAAGCCTCGTTGATTGCTTTCGCCAACTTATTAGTTGACTTCTTTACTGTGTTATCGTTGCACCCTTTCAAAATGCTGACAACAATATCAATAGAATTCTCGATGTTTGAATTATTCAAACGCTTTCTCCTTTGTCCCTCTCACAGGACTTCATTAACGTCGGTAGGAAGCCAATCTCCCCACCAACATGATAACTATAGCAAACCTGACCTGCAAAGTCAAGTGTTTTGTAAAGAAAAGGGGCATTTTTATGACTTACCCCAGGTCATTAGTTCGGTATTACGAAACAGCAGTCAGCGAACTTCGCTTGAGCCACACACTTTCCCCAGTCGTAAGAGCAACCTCATAAAGGTACAACGGTTTGTTATCTCTCTCCCTAATATAATCAAGGTCAATTGAGGTTATCGCACCTCTTCCCGTATCGGCTGGTGGGTATGGGTCTGCTACTGTGATGAGGTCATCACGGTAGAATCTGACGTCGACCAAATCACCAACTGTAAACTTACTATTCTCCATCTTCTTTCTCCTTGCCCTCTCACAGGCTTCATTACATGCCAGCAAGGAGCAAACCTCCCCACCAACTTGATAACTATAACAGAGTGCTTATGAGAAGTCAAGGCTTTTTAGTGTTTTATCTATTATTTCTCACACTCCTCGGTAATCTTATGCTTTGGGTGGTGATGTCGTTGAAGTTCTGCTCTCTTCTTACTGGAACCTGTTGGGTAACATCGTGGTTTATTGAACTTCTTCTCTTTAATTCTGCTTCAAGCTCAAGAATCCTCCAAGCAATCGTTATAGTTGCCGCAAGGTTTATAAAACAAACGGATAAAATGGTGCTGGTTATCATTACTCTTCTACTCCTCCCAGTGATGACACTACTTGTGTTGAAATCGTCTCTAAAATCTTATCAACAACGCTTCTCGTCTGAGGGAATGCGTTTATGATAATGATAGAAACGATAAACACTATGCTATACTCTACTATCTTTGCTCTCGTTACTTTGTCGACCATCATTCCCACTCACTTACAAAGCAGACATTCACCTCTTCACAATCGTGCAACTCAATCGGCTGGTCCGCTGGAAGGCAGCCGCTTCTTTCGACGGTCCTCGTCGTGTCGCAACAAACGTGAACCGAGACAATATTATCTGGCGTTCGATAGCCTCCACAATAAATAACAGTGTGGGAATAAAGAGCATTCGTAACTAGACAAGGCTCCTCTTCGGTGTGCTCTTTTGTCTCACTTCCGCAAGCCAACAATAAGGTTAAAACAATCGCATCAATAAAAACATTTACCATTTTCTTTCTCACTCTAACTCTCCTATTTTATTACTCTTTTTAGTAGCCAAGCTCTGCCTGAGCAACTTCTAACTGATATTCATCAGCGAAATCACCGTGCTTTGTTTCTTTTCTTGCGTACCACTCTCTTACCAAACGCTGTGACCACTCGGTCAATTTCTCAACCTGCTCTTCTCTGAACCTGGCGGATGACTTACCCATCATTCTTGTTTTTGGGTAACTCTCGTCAGTTCCGAAAACCAAGAGGTCTTTACATTTTCTTATCGGTCTTCTCCTCCCTCTTACGTCGCAATGAATCTTGACCGAAGGACCGCCATCTCTTTCTCGTCTTGGCGAGCCGAAGACCTTCTGACCTTGAGCGTGGAATTCAAAGGTAGGATGCAGACCATTTCCCTTGAGAGTACGATAGTCGTGAACTTCATAGGCTTCGTGAAAAGAAACGCTTACTTCGCCAGTGACAACGTAAGACCACTTCTCGCTGCCCCAAGAAGCGTCGAGTTCGTACATTGTGCCAGGTCCGATGCCCCAATCGTTGAAAGCCGATAACCCCTCTCTAACGCATTCTTCCGCAGAAAGCAGAGCGTTATCCCGAACATAGGCTAAGTGCTGGCAGGTGCGTCTATTGTGCCCGTAAAGACCACAATAAGAGCACTGCGAACGGCTACCCTTGCGAGGACCAGGCTTGTTCATCCAGTTCTTGTCTAGGTCTTTATATTCTTGGTCTCTATCTGGGCAAGTCCGCTTGTTATGCCCAGGCTTTCCACAATATCCGCAATATCTATTCATTACTTTCTCCTTCTTTCCTAACCACTCCTAGACTATAGCAAAAGCAGCAGTAGTTGTCAAGAAAATAATAGAGAATGTTTTAAGATTATTCCAAGTTTGTCTTTTGAGGTAGATGTCTGTCTTGCCTATCTTCACATAAGTGTAGAGAATGTCTTGGTCAAGACCCTGGTGAAGTCTGTAGTGCTTGATTTCCATAATGATTTCCTTTCTTCTCTCAATCACATAAGGACAATAGCATTATCGGAGGTAGTTGTCAACCTTTTTTATCACTATTGTGGCAAAAAACTTGTTAAGCTTGGCTAGGTGTCGATGATAATGAAAAACTCCTTCAACTGCTCACTTACCTTCTTCATCTGCTTAGGTTGGGTGCAAATCTTGTGCTTTCTTGACACCACTTTTACGTTACCCCTCTCTGAACAAATGCTAACCAACTCCTGGATGCTCAGCGTATTCCTCGGTGCATCGCTGTAGGAAAATATCAATCTTTTACAGTCGGAGTTGTTGAGAATGGTCCTGAACGCCGATATCGCACTCTCTTTATTATAAAAGCCTCCCGCCTTTTGCTTATTCTTTCGGAAACACACACTCTCTGGTCTAGGTATTGCGTAGGAATCGTCGAGCGAGGGTTTATCCCACTTTGAGATAGAGTCATTAAGGTGGTAACACGAGGCGTAGAGCACGCCATGGGTGTAAGGTGGGTCATAATATGCCACATCGGACTTAACCGCTACATTTAGAATATCTCCGACGTGCTGGGTACCCACTGGACCAGAAATCAATGTCGGAGATACAAAAGTAGGTATGGCGAGGGAAGCTTTGGACCACTCCTTTAGCGCACTTTTCTGGTCATTAGAGTTGTTAAAAACCCTGTCAGCCGCCAGCACGACGGAAAAGGTTAAGGCATTCCTATCATTCACTGAGATAGGGGTTATTGATTCTACATATTCCCGAGCGGCGTCTAGAATCCTAGCATTGTTAGCGGTGTATCCGAGAGGTCTTTCTTCAATGGACCCGCCAGTCCCTCGAACCAACCTTTCCCTTGTTCCAGAGTAGTTGGAAGTAAGCCACCCAGGTAACGGTGTCAGCGAATTATTCATCACATCCAGGTGATGGTCAACAACAGATGGATTAAAGCCGTGGAGGAACACGCTTCCATAGATGTACGAGGAATAGTTGAGGTCATTAGCCTCGACTTGATAACCCTTGCTTCTCATAAACGCACTAACAATACCCGTTCCAGAGAACCCGTCAAAAAAGGTCTTCGCACCGACCTCCTTTGCGTAAAATTCAATGTCTTCGAGCATCTTCCTTTTACTGCCCTTGTAGGCAACGGTCTTTATCTTCATCGCTTTCTCCCTTTCATGTAAAGAACGCTGAAACGCACTGCTCCTGCAAGTTCCGTTTAGCTGTTGCATATGATAATACCATGGATTCTGTGCCTTGTAAAGTGATCTCTGAAGGGGTGGTGAGAAAAGTTAGTGCCGAGCTCGGAATCTTACAAGTAAATCCGTCAGGGAGGGAAGTAGTATACTTCTCCAGTACTTCTGCGTATGGAATGATTGCAGCGGAGTAAGACTTGGAGTCCACTATCAAGAGAAAGTCTGCGTCCTCGGTTGGCTTGTGGTTTGGATCTTTCGAAAGAGAGTTGGACAACTTTATCACCCCCGCTTGTGGTTTCAGGGCTCCTCGTGGTGTATATAGACAGTTGCCTTGAGATTTTGCCTCATACTTGTCGCCAGTGCTCGAATCTATCAGGTCGTAGCCAACCTCATCTACCCATTTGAGTACGCCACCCGTGGCTTCCTGGAGAGCTGCCTCGAACAAATCTGCTTTATCAAATCGGTTCTTACGTGAGTTCAACTCTGGACCTATATGATCTACCATCGTGAAGAATTCGTTCCATCTTGGTCGAAATCGCTGCTCAAACTCATCCCTGTTTATTTCTTTCATCACTTTGCTCCTCTGCTGGCAACTTCTAGGATGTCTATCATGTCGTCAGCCATAATTTCGTAGTTGTTCTTTAAATAAATGATTTCGTACATCCCTTTTAGCTTTTCATCAGTGTGAACCTTTGTAATAAGAGCCAAGCCTCCGCCATTTAGCATTGCATCGGGGTTCATTCTTACTAAATCTCCCACTTTTAGCTTTAATTCACCTGATTTTCTCATAATTTCTGGCATATTTTCCCACATTAGCTTACTTTCTCCAAGTCGTCGTGATAAACTCTTACTTCTTCACCAGTAAAATTGACCCATATCCAGTCGTGTCGGTCATTTGAGTGATAGTCCAGCACTATTCCTACCCTATCTTTAATCTTTTCTGACCAGCCTGGCGTGTTTTCGTTTGCTGGAGGGATAAACCTTACAAGGTCTCCTACCTTCCAGCTTCCTTTGCCTATGGCTGGAATGATATAGCCACTCATTTCGAAACCAAGTTCAGGTCGCTAGGAAGATGACCAGTTGTTTCTCTGTCTCCTATCCAAGAGACTGAAAGTGTCGCCCAGTCGTAAGTCTCGTCGACCTCGGAGACCACTCCCAGCATCTTGGCAGTAAACTCACCATATTTCTCTGGGTCAAGTCTTACCAAGTCCCCTACCTTATAAGTCTTAGGCACTTACCACCTCCACATTCCTGCTCTGATACCAAATAAAGTTATCACCGAACTCTACCTTGCACTCTTCTTGTTCAACGTGTTCGCCTTTATCGTTTGAGAAACCTCCCATGCGAACTTGCGAAACGACACCTACCCTGTTATTCCACCAGAAGTGACCCTGGGGTAGTCTTACTAAATTACCTACTCTCACTAATAACCTCCAAACATGCGTGGTCGTCTGGCAACGGACCTGTAGGTTCACCTGTAAACCATTCGATATACAATACGTTCTCCCCACCAATGAGCGAATGCGTCTTCACAGAGAATATAATACCCACGTCTCCGTTAGTTCGCCATCTTACTAAATCACCAACCTTCATTCCGAGACCAACTCGAAGAAGTCGGCATTAGACCAAGATTGCTCTAGGAAAGGATTCTCCGAGCAATGGAGCTTCAACTCTTCATAGCCTCGCTCATTGCGAACCTCCAACACTATAAAGAGTCTGCTAAAATCAAAACCTATTGCTCTTACTAAACTTCCAACTTTCATAACTTCTCCTTTTATTAAGTGGTCTCCCAACCACATATAAACTATAGCAAAGGTAGAGGTATAAGTCAAGAACTTTATGAAATTAGTTTCCATAAAGTACAAGTCCAATCAGGTAACAAGTCCCAAAGAAAACGCCTGCGACAACCAAGCCCTCTACCATTACTTACTTACCTTTATTAATTTGTGAGAGAATGCAGACTCGGTTACAAGGTTTGTCCAAGTTACCTCAACATGACCTGCATGGATAGCTTTTGTAATAACACCGATGCCGCTATCCATCTTAAACACATCTGGGTTTAATTTTACTAAATCACCGACTTTCACTATACCACCTTCCCAACGCCAAAGCCTGCCCGAACCATTAGCAACATCAAGGTAGAACCCATTGACATTGCGACCGCCGAGATAGCACAGAGTTTTAGTCTGACCTTCATGTCTTTCTTGTCTATAAAGAATAGAACCCCAGGTAAGTTCAAGAAAGGTAAAGCCATTCCCAAAAATGCCTGTAGAACTATCCAGTCATGAACTATCGCATAACTATACCAGTTCGCCCAGAAGTCCGTGATAAGGGCAAGGGTGAACACTGTAGTGTACATGTGCTCATCCATCCAGTTCCAGACTTTCACTGAACAACCTCCGAAGAATGTTCTATCTGTCTGCCGAACTCTATCACTCTACCATCAGAGACAAGAGCGTTCCAAGCATAGTCCCAAGGGTGGTCAGGTGTTGGAACCTTTTCTACAAGGATAACGTTTCTTTGAATGCCCCAGCAGTTTGCTGTTGCCTGTTGGAGTCTTACCAAGTCACCGACTTTCATGCTACCACCTCAAAGTTCTTTGATGTTTTTGTCTTGTGAGCAAGTTCTTCGCCACTGCCCAACCAACGAACGTGAACTGAATAAGGCGTGACGTCAAGAACAACACCGATGCCTCGGTCACTAAAATCCAACCAATGGTGCCTCTTAAGCTGCCACTCTGGAATCTTTACTAAACTACCGACTTTCATTAGCAACTCCCTCGTAAAATGTTAATCTCGTCAGAGTCAAGAACTTCTAACTCTGTTGAGTTTATCCAAAGACCTTTGGCGATATTATTTGGAATCCACTCAACCTTATTCCTTACAACTCCTGTAGGGAACGACTTTTGCTCTACGACTATTCCGATGCAATCAGCAACGTTCTCGTGCCGAACCAAACTTCCTATGTTAACCTTCACTGACGACCTCCAACTGATAGGGAGCAAAAGAGTTAGTGTAAGCCTTGCCCTCTGGTGTTCCTCTAAGGAACTGGACCGTGTAAGAAGCAAGCTTGCCCGTAGGAAAGCAATTAGCTTTCAAGACGATGCCAAGGTGCTGTTTTCTTCTAGGTGTATTTTCTGTGATGCGAACTAAACTTCCAACTTTCATTGCACCACCTCCAATTTCTCGGCGGGGAGAAAGTAAGGGTGAAGACGCCCATCAATGAACACTTCCCATTGGCTTTTATTGCCGTCCCTGTGTCGAGTCAGGACGCCGACCTTCCCATCCAACTTTGGAAAGAGATGCGTATCGAACTTTACCAAATCTCCTACTTTCATAACTTCTCCTACTTTCATAACTTCTCCTAATCTCCTAACCACATAGTAACTATAGCAAAGGGCGAGCCCAAAGTCAAGAACTAAATCACCCAAGAGTGATAAAAAGTGTGACCATCCTTTCGGACAAGCCCCTCAAGAGTGTTGAGGTCTTCGTGAGCATAGGCTGCTGGCTCTGAACCAAGCTTGGCTACATACCAGTTTCTCTTACCCTGAATAACAAAGATTATTTTATAGTCTTTCATAACTTTCCTTTCTTCCCTAACCACTCTTAGATAGTAGCAAAGGTTGATGCGGAAGTCAAGAACTTTGTGAAGTTTTTTAGAAAGTCATGGAAGGGTTGGACATAAAGGCGAGGAAGATAGAGAAAGCAAAGCCGATAAACACAGCAGCCAGGTCTCGTCGAATCATCTTCTTTGCTTTCTTTTCTTTACTATGAAGAGCCAACTCCCGTCCAGCAAGCAAACCAATAAACACCCACGTCGTGGACATTGGAATCTTTGAATGTATCTTGAACACCCAAAGAATGATAGCATAGACGATAACAAGGAAGGTTGCAGATGTAACCCTATCCAAGTTGCTCTTCTCTTCAACAACCTTTTGGATAGCTTCACCACGCTTATAGAAAAGAATGCCGAGACCTGAAAAGATAAACACGATAAAGAAGATTAGCTCTTCATAGTTCAGACTTCTGGGAAGGAACACAGCAACATTCGCCATATCTTGCATTAACCACACAGACCATAGGAGCCCAGTTGCACACCATTGAATAGGAACCCAGATAGGGTTTTGAGCATTGACCTCCCCTATCCGTTTGGATATCCTTTCGGCAACATTCCAAACTATAAAAGCTAATACAAAAGCAATAACATAGCCCATAACAGACTTCATCGTCATCGAACCTATGGCTGCTGGAGTTGTAGCAAAGCAACTTAGGAGAAGGAACGTTGTAGACACAGGGATTCTATAACGTGTTAGGGCAAGAAGAAGGATGGGCGCAGCCAATTGCAGATAGGTAAAGCTTTGTGGGGCTCTTTCAAACCCCTTAGCCAATAACCTTTGATGTGAAACATCTCCGTTATAATTTTCCCAACTCCAAATAGTGGAGAATAGAAAGATGCCTCCCATAAACAACCATTGTAATATCCAAGTTTTTTTCGAGTTAGAGGAAAGGAAAGCTCCTAGTGTTTGAATACTATCATTGGCTATAGCGGAGTAGCCTGCAATAGCAAAGCCAAACCACATAGCCAATAGGTAGTTGTCCCTAATAAAGAAAGCTACTCCAAGCAGGAAAGCTAGGGTTAGGAAGAACGGAGTAGGTTTTTTCACTTTGTTACCAGTTCACGCCAGTAGTTAGCGCAGTTGTGTAGTAGCCGTCAGCGTCAGGCACATAACTAAAATGGAAGGGAATGGAAAGCATTCCTGCTTCGGCTGTGTAGCCTACTGCTACCATTAGATGGATAAAGTTATCACTTGGATGCTTTGGGGCGGCATTAGGTCCGACTGCTAATTGGATAGAGTCGTTGATTTCAAAGCCAATCAATAGCCTTGCCGATGGCGAAAGAACACTTTGGTCCATTCCCGAAATGGTTACATTTTGGATAAACAAGATGTCTAGCCAATCGCCACCTGGCATTGTTTGTTGTAGTTCGTAGCCCATGGTGGACATGTGCGGTGAACTTAGTTTGTCGGTGTCCTTGTGAAACTCATGAGCATAAACATAACCAAAGCGCATTCCTGAACGTTTAGTCCATTCGCCTGCTGACTCGGTTGTGTCGTGGGCTTTAGCTTGCGGACAAGCGAGTAGGAAAATAGCTGCTGTAGCTAGGGTGATAAGATTCTTCATTTTCGTTACCTTTCGGTTTGTTGTGTAATACATAGTAGCATGTACTATTAGGGCTGTTAAGCTTTTATTGTGAATATTCGTGAGGGGAATGACGACAGCCTGTTGAACAACAGAATCCACGCTTGAGCAGGTAGAATTCGGTAAGGACTTTATAGCCTGAAGTAGGGTCGATGTAGTGATTTAGTTTATCTTTACAAGCCCTTTTGTGGATTTGAGTTATGGAAGGTGGAAATTTTCCCGCCAAGTTCGCTTCGCCTTTCACCCCTGCCCCTCGCCGTCCGTTTTGGCGGTGCTGGAAAGGAAGTTCGTTATGAGAACCTCCTTGACATCAAGTGTAGACTTTCCACGACCAGCAGTGTATTTAGCTGTCATGTCGTGTACAGGATAGTCGGGACCGAAATGCTGCTCCCAGAAGCCATCGCCTATCTCCTTGTTAGATTCTGATATCCAACACCCATTGTCAGAGCACTCTCTAAGGAAGTTTACTAAACGCTTCTGGTCTGATTCCTCAAAGGCACCATCATAAACTACAATAGAATCACGGTAAGGAGGATCTGCATAGTAGTATGTACCTTCTTCCTGATATTGCGTCAGGTCTCCAAAGTCACCAGAGTGTATCTCGCATCTATCAAGAAACGCTTTGAACTTCAGAACCTGAGCAGGGTCGAAGAACTTCTCCTTCACCAATAAAGTTCCTGGTGGAGTTGAGTACCTGCCGTTGCAAATGTCATACCCTTTCCAAATTCCATTAAAGTTGACACGCATCATAAAGAACAAGTCTCCTGCGTTCTCTGCTCTTGTGAACTCTTCATGGTGGTGAGCGTATCTGTCACGCAAGCTGTAATAGAAATTCTTCTTATCAAGAGTCCTGACTAGGTTGCCCTCTTTCGGGAAAGTATCAAGATACTCCCAAGGAAGTGTATGATTCTTGATGCGAGTCTTGTTAACCTTTAACTCAGACTGTGAAGCCTTGAGTTTCTCAAGACGTTCTTCGTCAAGGTCGAACGCTTGCCTGCCTTTCTTTCTCAATTTGCTCTCAGATAGAACGAACTTTGAAAGCTCAGTTGTCCTCTCCATGAGTTGCTTTGC
>Ga0257127_1000536_pt1 | contig 32736 bp, 28 predicted proteins | sample SI060_135mmetaG_FD_190152 | JGI IMG/M metagenome (GOLD analysis project Ga0257127, IMG submission 190152) | Marine microbial communities from Saanich Inlet, British Columbia, Canada - SI060_135m | ecosystem: Environmental > Aquatic > Marine > Inlet | place: Canada: British Columbia | collected... | reverse complement strand
CTACTGATACATTTATTTGTTGATTCATTTGTTTTAATTCATCATTATCTAGATCTAAATTTGTAATTAAAATAATTATTGTTGTATTTTTATTTAATTCTATTTTATCCATAAAATTTTTTTCAGTATTATGTGGATAATGAATAGGTTTATCATTTTCATAAACTGCACCTAATGCATTATTAACACATAATGCCAATATTTTTATTTTACCAATTTTTTTATAACTCCATCCTTGTCCATGTGATGCACTTAATCCTGCACCAACTTGCCCATTAAAAAGTTTATCATCATTTTGATTATAAGCAAATCTACCTAAATCTTTATCTGGATATATTTTATTGTTATTTAAATTCTTACTATAAATAATAGCACCATAATATCCTTCAAAATTGGTATAATTATTATTTTTTAAACTTTCTATTGTTAATCCTGTTGTTGATTCTAATCCCAATAAAGACCCGCCTGCAATATTTATGCCATTAATTATTTGTTTTTCATTGGTTGATAAACAATTAATATATCCAGGCCATCCACCTCTAATTTCCATATAAACTTTTGCACCTTTATTAAATTTAATAAATGTTAAACCAACTGGTCCTTCACTATATTCACATTGTGATACATTGATATTTGGAAATTCTAATTTAATGTAATTTTTTGATACCGATTTTTTTGGAATTAATTTTAAGGTATCATTAGATTTAATTTTATTTGAACCACCATACATTTGATTATTTATTAATTTTATAGTATCATTAGATTTAAGTTCATTTAAACTGCTATGCATTTTATTATTACTTAATTTTAAATATTTTGTTTTGTATTTAATGTACTTACTATAATAGTCCATATATATAATAATATATATTACTATAATACTATAATAATGATGACATATAAAAGTGAAGATTTAAAAATTAGTGCTGTTGAATATTATTTAGATAGTAATAAAACACAAGAAGAAGTATGTGATATTTTTAAATGTTCTGTTAGAAGTTTAATGAGATGGGTTGAAAGATATGAAAATGAAGATAGTATAAAAAGACATAATAGAAAACCTATTTCATATAAAGTTAAAAAAGAACATGTTAAATTTGCATTGGATGAATTAAAAAAGAATAAAACAATAACAATAGAAGTTTTGTTAAGTAAATTAAAAGATAAATTTAAAGATTTACAATTAACAAGAAGTGTAAAAGAAAAAGATAAACTATCCAAACTTGATGTTTATCTCTTGTAAGGTCTAATTGGAGTAAACCTACCGTGTACTGCCATTCTTTCCTCAGGTGTCCATTCGGATCTTTCTGAAATACTTCTAATAAGATCTTCTCCAAATGTTACTGACTTTTCAACAGGAAAGCATTCTTTGAGAATTTTAATCTCTTCTTTGGTATATTTTACTTCTTCACCTTTATTGTTACTTGACATTCTAAAAGTATTAAAACTAGCATGGATAAAATAATTTCAATTTTTACGATTAAAAATTGAAATTTTGTATTATAGCATTTGAATAAGTATATTATAATGTTAATTAACAATACAGATTTACTTAAAAATAAAAACAAATATTCAATTGATATTCTTGAAGAAAATGTTAATCATCTTTATTCAAAAATATTATTAGCTACTCAAAAACTTACTCCAGAATTTTGTGTAAAGTATATATAAATTCAACTTGTTGAATCGATTTAGATATAGATTCTTCTAATTAATCCTTTTTTTCTTTAATCACTTTATTTTCATTATTTATTTCAATTCTCATCTTCTTGGTAGGATTTTCATCTAAATTTCTAGTTGGATAACTAATTGAATTTATTGATTGTTCATTTAATTTATTATTAGTTTGACTGTTTTGAATCTGATTCATACTTTTGTTTTGCGTAGCAATTTAATGTTATTACTAAAAAGCTCTGCTTTTGATTTTCAATCAATCTTTTCACCTTGGTGAATGTCAACAAAGTTGATTCTTCTGTTAATTTAACTTTATTATTTTTAATATTATTAATATCCATTATATATAGATTACAAATTTTAAAAATAATATATTTCAACTTTTTAACTTTCGTTAATGTCATAAAAAATACAGTTTCGATTTTTTTTCTAAAAGAAAATGGCTATCTCGTCAGTTATGATTACCAATTACATAATACCGTAATAACACCTGGATGTTTCGATCATCCGACCTCTGGGTTATGGGCCCAGCACGCTACCACTGCGCCAAGGTGTTTGGTAAGGGAATTTCCCTAGTTTAATAGTATTCTGTTCTTATTATTTATAAATTCAATTTTTTTGTATTAGAATGATGGATAAGATGGTTGCATAGCGATACCACAAACTCCAGGTGAATTTGTAGAATCAGATCTTCCAATCTTGATATAACCTTCATCTCCCCATGATGCAGACCAAGAATTTTTGACCAACCAATAATCCTGTCCATTTTCAGTTCCATAACCAACAACTAGAACACCATGATCAAGTGTAGTACCACATGAGTCACCTGTCAATACTCCTGACTTGTATGATTGAAAATATTTTGTATCAGCTTCAATTGCAACTGATACAGGCTGAAAGCTAATAGCTTCCTTCAATGCAAGTTCATTATTTGGAGGTACGTCATAACATTTATTAATTTTTACAGTTGGAGTACATCTAGATGAATCACAACTACCCTTTTCTGCAGTATAAGGATATTCATCTTCCTTACACAGGCCATTATCAATAGTATATTGAAAAGCATTATCCATTAGACCACCGTTACAAGCATGATTTCCATAAGTTGGTCCTGATGAACAATCAACAAGTTCTTGTTCAGAAAATGAGTAAAGTATTTTATTCATAATTGAATAAATACCTTCAAGAGCACCAGTTGATGAAAAACTCCAACAACTTCCACATTGTCCTTGGTCTTTAACTTCGGTTACAGCATCTCTTTGTCTCCAATCGATTGTGGCTGGAAGAGATACATCTGAAGTCTGCATTTTATCACATTTAGTGTGAAGTTCAAATCCAGAAAACAAATGAGTGTTAACACTTGTCTTAAATTCATCATTAGTTAGGTCTGAAAATTGGTTGATTCCTAGTGTAAAATTTTTGTCTGTATTTTGGTTATGTTTATATATAAATTGTACATTATCCTTGAAAGTTTCAAGCTTTTGATTATAATTAGTAATTGTATATTCCCTATCAAAATTATTCATGTAATTGTGAAAAAGGAAATTATAATTAATTTCAGAGAATGTCATAAATGACATTAGAACGATTGTTAGATCTAGAAGCATATAAATAATTTGCAAGTCTTTCTTTAAGTTTATTTATCAATTTTTAAAAATTGAATATATTTTTCAATTTAATAAGTAATTAAGATTAAATGACAGAATTTAAAAATAATGAACCAACTAATATATTGGTAGAATGTGTAGAATTATTAAAATCTTATAATAAAGAAGACGATTTAGATAAATATAATAAAAACTGTGATATTATGTCAAAATTGTTTTTTAATAACTCTTTTGGTATTAGTACATGTCTTGCAAATAATAGTTTTAATGAAGAATTGTTAAAAGATATTATAAATAAATATTATCCTGAAGCTAATAATGTTGACGATGTAGTTGAAATATTATTAGGAGATATTATAGAAAATATTATTATAAAAGTAGATCCAAATTTAATTATAGAGTTAAAAGAAACAATTATAAAAAAAGAAGACTTTGATAGTATAAATAGATTTATAAATAATAATGAAACTTTAACTTTTGAAAAATCTTTACTAATGAGTATTAAAGAAGATAGTAGTTTTTATGATTGTTATTTGATATTATTTAGAATTATAAGTAAATTTGATATAATGCATTCAGATATTGATGATGTAAGCGATGATGAACTTTTTATGATTATTGTAAAAGATATTATTATTACATTTTGGGCAATATCTTTTGGAGACGAAAGTCATGTGATTGATTCTGAAAAAGCAAAAACGAGTAGAGATTTACGAGAATTTTTATTACCATTAGAAAAGTATCTATCTGAAAGTACAATTCAAAACTACAAGGAATTATTTAATTATATTTTATCAAATATAAATAAATTGTTGATTATAATTAACTTGACAAATTCAGAAATGACTAATATGTTCAGTGATTTTGGAGAAACACTTGGATGTTTGAAAGATACTTTATTAAATTATATTGAAAAAACTATTCCTGAAAAATCTTAGTAGAATTTAATAATTATAACAGTTGAAAACCCTACAAGTATCTCTTTTATTTTAAATTTTTCTTTTGAATTAAAAAATATTACTGTACCTGTAATTGGCTTTATAATTTGACCATTATCAAAGATAAATTTAGTTTCTTCTGTAATATTTTGAACATATTGATAGAAAAAAATTATAAATTTTGGATTTGGTAATTTATTATCATTCTCAAAAAAACTTGTTAAATCAGTTGAATAATTATGATAAGTTGATAGACAAAATTGACATGATTCTAAGTTAAAAGTTGATAATTGATGATCATCTTTTATTTCAGAAAGGATGTTAATTATATTTTTATTTTTAACTTCCAAGTTAATTATTTTTCTTTGATTTGATATATGTTGTATGTCTTGTTTTATATTATCTTTTAATGGAATATCTAAATAATCATTTTTATAATCATTAGAAGATGCAATATCTAATTTAAATTTAGAAATGCTCATATAGAAACTTTTAGATTAAAAAATTCTACAGAGATATAAATTTAAAAAAAAATTAAAAGTAATATATAAAAAATCTAGTAAGTTATATATGGAATACGACAATAAAATAGGTACCTTATCAAAGGGTAATTCTAATAGAATTGAATTGAAAGTAAATGGTAGAATATTTCCTTCTTGGGTTTTAAAGAATTTTAAAAAATATACTCTTCCAGATATTATTAGAGGCAAAGACGAAGATCCCTGTCAAGAAAAAATCTCAAATGAACTAGAACCTTATCAAAAGTTTATTGGTCAATTTTTAAATTACAAGTCTCCATTTAGTGATATCTTATTATTTCATGGATTAGGTTCAGGTAAAACTGCATCTGCAATCAACATTTATAATGTTTTATTTAATTCAACTCCCAAGTGGAATGTATTTATAATTATTCCTGCTTCATTAAAATCAGATCCTTGGTTAAAAAATTTAGAAAGATGGTTAGATAAATCAGAAAAAAACTTAAGAATGAAAAATATTCAGTTTGTAAGTTATGATTCACCATTTGCTGATAGAGATTTTTTAGATAAAGTTAAAAAGGTAGATTCATCTAAATCAACTTTATATTTTATAGATGAGGCTCATAATTTTATAAGAAATGTTTATAATAATATATCATCTAAACAAGGAAAACGTGCTCAAGTTATTTATGATTACATACAAAATGAGAAGAAGGATAATGGTAATAATTGTAGAATAATTTTGATGACAGCCACTCCAGTTGTAAATGTACCTTTTGAGTATGCATTATATTATAATTTAATGAGACCTGGTAGTTTTCCTGAAAGTGAAGCTATATTTAATCAAATTTATATATCATCAGTTAACTATTTATCTCTTAATGATGAAACTAAGAATATGTTCCAAAGAAGAATTTTAGGATTAACTTCATATTATATTGGTTCAACTCCAGATAAGTTTGCTGAGAAAACTGTTCATTATAAAAGTATAATTATGGAAGATTACCAACAAGAAGTATATAACCATTTTGAAGAAATAGAAGAAGAAAAGGAAAAAATAAGAAGAAAAATGTCAAAAGGAAAAAGTAAAGCTGAAGATAATATGTCTACATATTCTACTTATACTAGACAATCATGTAATTTTGTATTTCCAACTATAGGAACAACATTATCTGGTGAAGATAGACCAAGACCAGGTAAATTTAGAATAAAAGATGAAGAAGCAACTGTAATTGATGAGGGAAAAGATCAAGAATTAATAAATAGTTTAAAAAAGGATAAAGAAAATAAAGATTATTTAGAAGCAATAAATCAATATTTGAATAATTTTATTGAACATCTAAAAGAATTATTAAGAAAAGATAAGGAAAAAGGACATACATTAAAAGATGATATTAATAATTTTTATAAGAAACATAATCAAAGTTTTTCTTCATTTTTAAAAGATGAAAATAAAAAAAGTACATTATTTGAAACGATGTATGCGTGTTCACCAAAATATATGCATATAATATTCAATTTAATAAAATCTAAAGGACCAGTATTAGTTTATAGTAATTATGTTGCTATGGAAGGATTACAGATATTTAAGATTTATTTGAATTTTTTTAGTTTTAAGAAGTTTGATGATACCGATCGTGAAAATACAAGTAGAGGTAAACCATTAGATAAAAATAATGATTTTCATAGATTTATTGAGTTTCACGGTGGTATTTCAAAAGAGAATAAAGATACAGATAAAAGTATGTATAATTATAGCAAAAATAAAGATGGTAATATGATAAAAATTATTTTGATTTCACCTGCTGGTACTGAAGGTATTAATTTAATTAATACAAGACAGGTTCATATTTTAGAACCTTATTGGAATGAAGTAAGAATTGAGCAAATTATTGGTAGAGCTATTAGAATTTGTTCTCATAGAGATTTACCTATGGATGAAAGAAAAGTAGATGTATTTAGATACAAAATGATTAGATCAAATAATAAAGAGACTGCTGATGAAAAATTAGAATCGATTGGAAGAAAAAAGTCTAATTTAACAGAATCATTTACTGAAGCTGTAAAGGAATCTGCCGTTGATTGTGAAATATTTAAATCTCATAATATGATGGGTACAAAATATAAATGTTTCAAGTTTAATGAAGATTCATTATTTGATAAACCAATAGGTCCAGCATATGCAGAAAAATTAGAATATGATTCAAAGATGGACAATGGAATATATTCATTAGATTCTGTTGTTGAGAAGGTAAAAGTATTAGAAATAAATGCAGTGAAAAGAATAGATGATACATCTTATTCAGACCAAGAAAAATACTGGTTTAATGATAAAACAGGAATAGTATATGATCATAACTTGAATTATCCAATAGGAAGAATAGAAAGAGATGTTAATAGTAATTATGTGAAGATTAAAGGAAATGTTTATATTATTTCAGTATTGATTGATATTCCTGAATTTAAGTTATATGATTAAAATTATTTAATTAGGTTTTTTACATTTTCATCAAATTTTTCTCTATTTTTAACATATAATCTACCAGCTTCAGGATTTGCAGCAGAAGTTGGATCTGGATCAGTAAAAAGTGATCTAATAGAAAGTAAAGCAGTAGATATTTTTAAAGAAGGTGACCATTGGTCTTCTCTTAAAATATCAACACATATATTACCATTTTGATATACATTTGGATGATACATTTTTGTAATAAATTTAATTTTAGGTGGTGATAATGGATAATTATTAGGTATGTTAATTTCAAGTTCATAAATTCCGTCCTGATAAGGTGAATTGTCTGGTCCTTTAATTTTTGATGTAAATTTTTGAATATTTCCGTCTATAGGTATAATTTGAATACCTTCAACATTATTTTCGGAAAATTCACTAATTTCACGAGTTATTCTCTTTATAGCTTTTTGAGAGATCATAATACAAATAATATAAGGTATTTGTATTATAATAATTTCAATCAATTTTTTTAATAATTAAATGAATTCAATTTGTTGAATCTATTTACATAAAATTAGATAGATTACCAACAAGATTAGATGAAGATTCAGCTTGAGGAGCCATCATTGATGGTGACATCATTTGTTGTCCCATCATTTGTTGAGGCATCATTTGTTGAGGCATCATTTGTTGAGGCATCATTTGTTGAGGCATCATTTGTTGACCCATCATTGATTGAGGAAATTGTGGAACAGAAGGATTATCTGTGGAAGAGTTGTTTCCATTAAAATTTTTTAAACCACTAATAATTCTATCCTTTTCATTTTCATCATATGGAACTGCATCGTTAATTAACATAGGATCAATTTGACTAGGAGACATTGCTTGTTGCATCATACCTTGTGTCATCATTTGATTCATCATTTGTTGTTGATTCATCATTGGTTGTTGTTGACCCATCATTTGTTGTTGATCCATCATTGGTTGTTGGCCCATCATTTGTTGTTGACCCATCATTTGTTGTTGGCCCATCATTTGTTGTTGGCCCATCATTTGTTGTTGATTATTTAAACTAAATTCTTCAATATCATCATTTTCTAAATATTTTCTAATTTCTTCCGAACTATTAGTATTATTTTTCTTAGATGTTTTTTTAGAATTTTTACTAATTTTTCTAGATCCAACTTGTTTCTTTGAATTCCTTGGCATATATATGAAACTTTAGAAAAAAGTTTTATATGAAATATTTTACATATTTATTATAATTTTCTAAAACATTTTTCATGAAATAATAAATCATACTAAGAATCAACTTTTGTTGATTCTTATTATGTTCATGAAGATCATTAATCTAAAAATAATAAATTTAATTTTTAATTTGATCTCTAATATGTTTTGTTTCGTCCATAAGTTCTTGATATTCATTTGATCCATTTATTCCATAATCATTTTGTAATTTAAGAGCTTTATCAACAATGTTATTAAATTCATGTAGACCTTCTTTTAGAATATTATTATAATCACTATATGCTTTCTTTTTTATTTTATTATATTTTTCTTTGGCAACTCTTCTATTATTTTCGTTCATTAAAAGTTGTTTTTTTATTTCAAATTCTTTTCTGATATCATAAATATTTTCATTAAATTGTAAATCAAATAAAAATTCACTACCAGATTTTACAGGTGAATAAGAATATTTTGAGTTTTCATTCCTAATTTTTGTTTTATCTTGACAATTACAAATAACTATTATTTTACCTTTTTTAGGTTTAATTATTTTATTAATTCCTTCTAACTTAACTTCACCACCTTCAAAATTATTTAAAAATCCTTTAACAGAATAAATAATTTGATCTTGTAAATTTCCAGATTTATGTACAATAGAGTCATGTCTAGATTTATTTATATTGTTTGAGGAATGGTTTATCTTTTGTATATTTATTGGTTGTGCATTATCAGTAGGTACCATAATTAACTTTGATATTTGATTAACAATATTATAAAGAGTTGCATCTATATTATTGTGTAATAACACATTATTTTTATTTTTTTTTAGATTTGATTTTAGTTTATTATTGTAAAGATGAATAAGATGATCTGATTCTTTTTTTGTTAAAAAGTTATTTATTGTAAATATTGGAGGATTAGTAGAAATAATTTCTATGTTATTGTCTTTATTTTTCATTTTATTAATATTTTTTAATAGTATGCCGTAATTAGGATATGTATTAGTAGATTGATTAACAAATTCTTCTTTATAATTAAATTCAGAATCTAAATAAATTTGGCATGATTTCACGATTAAAATTATTAATATTATTAACATTAGTATATTTTTATTATTATCTAACATATATAGAGAGATTTAGAATAAATCTTTCTTTCTAACTTTGTAAAATTAAATGAATTTAGATTAAATTTAAAAATTAAATAAAAAATTTAATTTTTATATTTTTTATTTATTTTCTTTTTTTTTCTTTTTATTTCTTTTTTATTTGATTTTTAATTTCGATTATAGTTTCTTTTAATTTCTTATTTTCTTTTTTTAGGTCTTTAATTTCTTTTTTATAACCATCCTCAATATTTCTAGATAATTCATCTTTTAAATCTTTGAAAGTCATTTTTTGAAAAAATATAGAATCTTTTATTTGTACTGACCAACTAACATTTCCATTTGATAAAATCATATATCCTTTTTCTTTATCAATTTTTGTAAGGAATCCACCTAATCTAAAGTTTTTATTTCCACTCTTATCTGTAGTAAAATATCTTAAATGAGCATTTAATGAAACAACGCTAATATCATCTACTCTTTTATATTCTTCAAGTTTTTCTTTAATATCATCAGGTGATAAATTTTTTTGCATTGAATTTTTAGTTTTTTCATCATCTTTAGTTAACCTTTTAGTTTTGTTATTGTTATTATTCATATATATTATAATTAGATTTTTTTCTTTAATTTAAATCAATTTTTAAATTAAATCAATTTTGTCATTAAATAAATAAATTAATGATAATAATATAATTAGTACTAATAAAAACACATATTTTATACTACAGTTATCATTTTTGAGATCAGTAAAAGATTCTTTATTTTGAACAAGTTCGTTTCTCCATATATTTAATTCATGTATTTTTCCACTGAATCCTTTATCATTATTATTTAATGATTTACCAATATTAATTTTTGAAAGATCTGTCATAATTTCAATTAATTTAAATTTTGGTTTTAAAGATCCAGTTAAAATAGAATTTACATATAATCTTATTTCGTTTGTATCTCCATTTAATACCATTATAATTCTTGAATTATTAAGTTCATTAAATTTTATATTTGTGTTAGTTATAAACTCTGGATCTCCTGTTTTAGGAGTAATAGTTACTGTTAAATTTCCTTTAAAAATGTCTTCTTTACTCCAATAATTTAGAATAATAGAGTCTTTATCAGTATCTTTTCCTAATTGAAATATACTTGATCCTGTATTATTGTCATTATTTTTAGTAGTTACTAATGTTTCTATAGAAACTATATTTTGATTTTCTAATATATTATAGTCAAATGTTAGATAAGATTTAGAAACTATAGAATTTTTATTAAATAAAAGTGAATTTTCTAATATACTGATATCATTACCAATTAATTTTCCATTTTTACTATTAAATTGTATCTTATCATTCGCATCATTTTCAAAAGTATATGAATGTATTAATGTTGGGTTAACATTATTTCCATTTGGATTAGTATTTATTCCAGTTTGCTCTGCAAATTTATTAATCTTGTCCATTTCTATATTTGTTCCAGGAATTGGTAATACATTTTCTAATTTTCCTTGTTCATTAGCTTTCTTCATACCTGACTGTATGTTTTTTCTTTTTGATTGTTTAGGTGTTGGTAGCATGTTAGGTAATTTTTTTACAAAACCAAGTGCATCGTTCAATCCTCCTTTTGCTGCATCAAATGCACCCATAATTCCATCTTCCATAGCATCAAATGTTCCCATAGTTGTGTCAGCAACTTCATTCATAGCAGAAGTTGCTCCACTTTCTATAGTATTTATAGTATCATTAAATCCTGTTTCCAATGTTGATATAGTAGAATTAAAACCTCCTTCAATAGAATTTAGCGTACTATTAACTCCAGATTCTATTTGATTCATAGTATTATTTGCAGTATTTTCTATTGTGTTAAGAACACCCATTGCTTCTTTTTGTGCATCTTCTACTAATTTATCAGCATTATTATATGCGTAAGTAGCACCGTCTGCAATTTGATTACCTATATCAGTAACTTGATTGATCATACTATTTACAGAATCAGATAAATGTTTATCGTAAAGTTGTAATCCTGCATTTATTTGACTTGTAGCCCAAGAATTGGCTTGGTTATAAATTCGATTTGCACTATCTTTTAGAGTATTAACAGCTTTATTTGCTTCGTTTACAGTACTATTATAAGCAGAATTTCCTGCATTAACTAAACCATTTTTTATATTTTGGAATCTATTTTTAATATCATTTGCAGCATTTTTTGCACTATTAATTAAATCTGATGGACTCCAATGTTCAATAATATCATTTTGTCCATATTTTTCTATAATTACATCCAAGTTTTTTAATGATTTTTTCAATTTATCAATTGATTCTATCATTTTTACATCCTTTTTTAGAATTTTTACATCGGTATAGTTTTGAAAAATTTTTGAGTATAACTTTTTTTGAGAGATTGAAAATTTATCTTCTTTACACAAGCTAGCAAAAGTTTCATGAAATTGTTTATTATTTAGAGTATTATATTTCTTCATTAAAATAATTTAGGTTTTATTTTTCATAAATTATTTTATTTTATGTGAATCTTACTTTGTTTTTAGACTTATCGAATATTTTTTTCTATTCAGCGTATCTGAATGGATTTATAATAATATACAAAAGTTACTGTGAAAATTAACAATATAGTAAGAAATTTTCTTCCACAGTTAAATGACTTATTATCTAAACTATCATCACTCAACATATTAATAAATTTTTCTGTACCAGGAATTGGAGGCATAATTTCTGGTTTTGGAGTATTATAATTCTTAGTACTTGCTTTTTTATCACTTTTTGTAGATTTAGTATCAGTTAAACTTAATAAACTATCTTTAACAGTTCTAAATAGTCCTAATATAAAATCTAACATCTTGCCAGGAGCATCCATTAATTCATCAATTAAACCTCCAACCTCGTCGATAACATCCATTATACCATCTTTAAGAGTATTACCCAAATCTTCGCTAAAGCTTGCTATTTCATTTCCCATTGATACAAAACTAGATTCCATTTGTTCACCCCAACTGTTAAATTCACCTACCATCGAATTACTTGCATCCGTTGCTGTATCTGCTACTGCATTACCAAAGTCTACCAAACCACCCTCTATTTCAGCAGCAGCAGATTCAGCCGTATCCGCTATATCATTACCAATATCTATCGCTTGATTAGCAATTTGATTACCTATTTTAGTAGCCTGATCTAATGCACTGTTTGATAATTCTTTTGCTTGGTCAGCTATTTTATTAGCATACTTAAGACCGGCTGAAGTATATTCATTAAACTTTTTTGTAGCTGCGTCTTTTAATTGATTTGCTTTTGCCATCATTTCGTTGTAATATTTTGTAGCAGCAGCAACAAGTTGGTTTTTCAATTTAGTAGCAGCTGCAATCATACTATTATAATGCTTTTTACCTTCTGCTTCTAGTTTTTTCCATGTATTAGTTGCAGCATTAACAGTTCTATCAAATGCTCTTTGAGCACTTCTCCACGGACAATCCCAACATATTCTAATTCGCGGTAATCTGATTCTTACTCTCCAATCTTCTACTTCTTTTCCTTTTAATTTCCATAATATACTTAATACAAATTCTCTTATTTTTTTTAACATTTTATTATTATACTTTCAATTAGATATTTTGTTTTGAATAATAAAACATTAGTAAATATTCGATTAATTTAGCTGAAAAAATAATAATTATAAATAGTACAATATAATTATTGTGTACTTTTTCATTCATACTTGATGTGAATTTTTCCTTATTTTTCCAGTCTCCAGAAAATGCTCCACCAAAAATAGTATCAATACTTTTTTGAATTCCATATTTTACTGCATTTTTCTTTTCTAAAATTTCTTTAGATGCAGCTTTTTCAGATACTTCAATATCAGATATAATACTTTCAGATTTTTTGGACATTTCATTATTTACTTCAATTCCTTTATTATCTGTTTCTTTTATTTTATTATCATTTTCTCTATCTTTATCTTGTTGTAAATCAATACTTCTATCATAAGATTCATAATTTTCATTTCCTTCTAATTCGCTATCAGATCCACCAATAGCTATTAGTTCTTCATTTGTCATACTATAATTATAAATACAATCTCCACCAACATTCATACAATCTTCAAATGTTCTACCGTCACTAATCATTTTATCACGGTAAGTATCCTTTAATTTGTTATTACATTTTTGATTACAATGTGATATTTTAGTATTTTGATCTATATTTATATAACTGTCTCCCCATTTATCATAACAATATCCAGAATTTTCATCTGCAAATTTCTCAATATTTTTATATTTATTATTAGAAAAGTTTGTAATATTTTCATTTATTTTATAAATATATTTTAAAGACATTATTATTATCATTGAGAATTAATTTTCTAATTTATCATTCATACAATTAAGCAATATTAACAATATCAATACTAAAAGTAAAATCAGTATAGTTATCTTTTTTTTATTAAATCTTTTTTCTTCATCACTAAAACCTTCTACCTGTTCTTTATCTATTATACTAAAAGTAAGATTGCCGTCTTTATCAATTAATTCAGGCTCTTCTTTATACCCGTTGATTTTAGATGTACTCGATGGATCATCTGGATTTTGAGTTATTAATTCTTTCTTAGATGCTTTCTTTTTAGATTTACTAACAAATTTTATATTTTTTAATCTATCAAATTGACCACTAAGAGTTCTCAAAAAATCTTGAGCCCATTCAATATTAAACCAATCTTGAGATATTAAAAAATTCAAACCATCTTCAGCTATACTAACAGTATCATCAACAACATCTTCAAGTTCAGATGCAGCTATATTTGCAGAGTCTACAATTCCATCTTTTATAGTATTAGCAGTACTTTCCATTTCTTTAGCAAAGTTATTAGCAGTACCTGTTACAACATTACCAATATTTTTTCCTTGGTTTTCAATTGCTTTACCTGCACTATTTGCAGTTTTTTCTATTATATTTATACTATCATTAAAACTATCTTGAGCGATTTGTGCTGCTTGTTTAGCACTATTTTCTATAAGTGCAGCTTTTCTTCTTGCTTCTCTAACTAACGCATTGAAATATTTTTTACCTGCATTTTTAGCTGCATTTAACGTATCAGCTAAAAGCATTCCTCCTAATTTTACAATATCTTCGGCATAGTTAACTGCAGAATCAAAACCATCTTCAATATATCCTCCTACCATATTGGCAGCAGTAACTGTATCATCTACAACATCACCAACAGCTCCTGCTACATCATTAAAGAAACTTGCTATTTTACTTCCTCCTCCTCCCATTTAATTATAAAAAGATTTAGAAAAAAATCTTTTAAAATGAAGAATAATTATTAAAATAATTAGAAGGTTTTAAATTATTATCTATATCTGAAAAACTTTCTAAACAAGTATCTAGTGCACACTCTCCTATATTTCCATCATTATTTTTACTTTTAGTCCATTCTATTTCATTATATTTTACTCCTGGAATATTTAATTCGTTTATATCTTTTATAGTAGAATCAAGATTATCATCTGCAGTTTTTTGATTATATTCAATCTCTTTAACATTTATACCGATTTGATTTAAATTAAAGATAGCTTCTTTACTAATTAAAGTATTTGTAGAAATATCAGCAGATGTTAATTCTTCATCATCATCATTTAGTTGTATTTTATGGGGTGAATTAACCATACTAGCTTTTGTTTTTGAATCCTTAATATTATTTCTTTTTACTTTTTTTGGTTTTAATCCTAATAGTAATTTTTCTCCTAAACTTCCAAGATCGCCAACAAAATCGGTTAATGATCCAGCAAGCATGTAAAATGTGTCAGTTACAGCAGTCCATGCAGATTCTAAACCTGAATATACATCATTTATTACTGAAATGGCTCCATCTTTAACAGTATCGACAGTATTTAATACTGCTTCACTTGCATCATTATATATTCCAACAGCAACATCTTTTGCATCATTAATAAGTCCAGTTGCTTGTTTTACAGCGTCATTAAATGTTTTTTGAACAGCACCTTTTGATACATTATAGGCTTCAGTTGTTGCGTTTTCTATAAACGAAGCTGCTTCTAATGCAGCCTCCTGTGCAGCATCAATAATGTTTGTAAAAGCTTTTTTTGCATCATCAACCCATTTTTGAAATACATTTAGAGCATTTCCAGTAAATTTAATCAAGTTAAAATGTTCAGTAAGTCTTTCATCATTAAAAGAGGTTAATGCATTCAAATTATTATTTTCTAATAATATCATTTCATTAACCATTCCTTCAATATTATCTAATTTTTTTAAAATAATTTTTCTATTACGATTAAGTAAATTATGATTTAATTTTTCTGGATTATTTCTTCCATCAATTATAGATTTAGTTAATTTATTACATGTTAACTCAAATTTATTTTTTTTATCTTCAGATATTACTAAATTAAATTTTTGTTTATTATAGTTTGAATCCATCTTTTTATTTATATACAAACTTTTAGAAATTAAGTTTTTATATAAATAATTTATTTAAGTTATTCGGATTGTAACTTGATTTATTTTGCTACTAAAATTTTGACATTTTAAGAAAATTATCTTTTACAATTTATCCATTTAATAAATAAACAAGTTACTAATGAAAGAGTAATAAATGTTATTATTAACTCATGTAATTTATCTTTATTGCATATTTTAACATTTGTGAAACATTCAGGGTCTTTTGATTGAACTAGATTTTGACATCTTCCATCTTGAGATCCCGGAGTATTACCCATATTTGAACAATAAGTTTGCATTGTTTTAAATTTAATCTTATATATTTGGTTAGTAGATTTACATTTATTTTGTTTTTGTATATCTTTAATTTTTTGTTCAGATGAGTATTTAGCATTTTTATTTCTAATTTCACTATCATTTTTCATACTATTTACTTTTTCTTTTGATTTATTTATAACTTCATCTGTTTTCTTTTTTGTTATATCTTGTGTGTCTTTAATTTTTTTTAATTTTTCATCTTTTTTAGCATTAATTTCATTCATAGTTTTAGTAAAATCAGTAGGTTTTAATGACAAGTTATATCTTAAATCTGTATTGGCATATTGAGATAATAATTTTTTTCCATCAAGATATTGTGTTGGAATTAATTTTCCAGCAGAATCTTTTAAAATCACTACTGCACCATTTGGATAATATTTACCTGAATGACCATTTTGATATTGATCAAAATATATCCTACCAATAATAATATTTCTTCCTAAATCTAGTGTAAATATTCTTTGCAAATCTTTATTTGGATCTCCGTCATTATAATTACCAGACCACCCAGACCTAAAGTCTAATACTGGAGTATTAATATTATTTTCAGCATATATTCTAATTCTAGTAAAATTAAAGCATTTTTTATTTTGTATTTCTAAAAATCTTACAGAAATTTCATTATTACTTAAAACTGATTTCTTATTTTTATTTTCTGCTGCTCTTCTTAATTCTGAATTTTTTTTTGCTTTATTCACATAATCTTGTTTTGATGTCATATTTATTAATGTTATCTAGAAAAAATAAAAAGTATAATAAGTTAATTTAATTGAATAAATAAAAAGTATAATAAGTTAATTTAATTGAATAAATAATTATTCAATTATATTAATTAGATTCAACAAAGTTGATTAAATATATCTTACCAATAAACTTGACTTGCGTATATAATTAAAATAATTATAAAACAAAGATTAATAAAATTCCTAAAAGTTTTTTTGAATTCAGATTCTACAACTGTCATATAGAAAGATATAGATTAAAACTTTCCATATTAAAAATTATATTGAGATTTAAATTAATTTAAATAAAAAATAATAAGGATTAAATCATAGATTCATAATATAATTCAGACTTTGGAATTACTCTACCTCTTATATACATTTTAATTATTACAAAAATTCCAAAAAGATATATAAAATAAAATACATCACCACTCATACCTTTATCTATAAACATTCTGAAAAAGTTAATAACACCTCTGATATAAAAAGGAAAATATGAAAGCATTTCATCAATAATTTCATTTAATTTTCCTTTACGAACAGTTTCTGAGAAATTTTCTTTATACTTTTTAGTAAGTTTCACCATATAAAAAGAATTAGAAAATCTTAATAAATTAAATTTAAATTAGAATTTTAATCAATTTCATTCAAAAGATCAAAAACTATAAAATTATTTTATCTTTTGAATTTCTTTAATTTCTTTAATAAGACTAAATATTTGCTTATCTAGTAATAAATTTCTATAATCCTTTTTAAGTATTTCTATTGCATGTCTATTTAACATTGAAAATAATTTATCTTTCCACTGAAAATGTCTTCCTATATTCTTCCCGTTTTCATTTTTAATTTGAACGGAAACTGGAATTCCTTTTTCAACTTTATCAAGTTGTGTTTCTTTATTTCCTTTATGGGAAATAATCTTAGTAACTTTACCAAGAGTAACTATTTCTTTTTCTGTTTTTGCAAAAATTGGTGTACCCTTATGAAGAGTTCCATTTAATACTTTAATTCCAAAAAGAAAATTATCTTTTCCTCCTTTTCGGAATACATGTTTTTCATCAATTATCATTAGACAACATGGAAAAACTACTTTTCCGTTACTTATATTTTCTTTTTTTCTTTCTTCTATAATTATATCCTTTCTTTTATTATATTTATCAGATAGATCATATAAAATATCAGAAGATATAAGTTCAATATTATTTGTTATTAATTGTAATTTCAGTTCTTCTTCTTCTAACTTTTGAGTTTTTGAATTAAAATATAAGATAATCTTATTTTCTTTATATTCATTTTTATCTATTGAATTAGAAAATTTAATAACAGATAGTTTTTTAACAAGTCCTATTTCACCTCCAATAATAGGTATTTTATTTTCAATTAAATGAGTAAATACTGCATCAAATTCACCAATTGTTGGAACTATTAAGTATACACCACTAGTTGAAAATTTTGAATTAAACTTTTTCCAAAATTGTTTCATTTCCATTTCTGCTTGAGCAATTATATCACATCCTTCAATATCATTTTCTAAAGTTTTATAAATTTTAGATCCGCAAAAAGCACCAGAGAGTTCATTGCCATAAATTCTCAATCCACATGAAGCTTGTGCTGAATCAATATTAATAAATTCTATTACATTTCTTTCACCATGTCTAGTTAATGTTTCTTTCATTATATTTCTTATCGAAGAAGATTTAACTCCTGTATCAGTATGTACTATTAGTTTATTTAAATTATTTATAGTACCATTACTTAATATAATATCAATATAATATCCAGCTTTATCAAGACCCGAGTCCATTACAGTTGCATCAAATATATTCTTTTCAAATTTAATCAAACTAGACATAAATGTCTGAGAAATGTATATTAGTAGATTCAAAATGTCAGACAGTCCTTCTTTAGTACGAGTTGATATTGGAACAATATTATTTACTTTTCTTTGTTTAGTATTATCAAGATATAGTTCTGAAATTATCTCTTTTTGTTCCAACTCGTATTTTAAATCCATAATTTTTATATTAAATTCATTTTTAACCTGGTCAGTTTGAATATTAAAAGCTTTTTTAAAATTCATTTCTTTCGAATTAACCCAATCTGGTATCATATCAATTTTATTTGCTGCAATTATAAAAGGAATATTATTATTTTTTAGAATAGAAATACATTCCTCTGTCTGAGGTTGGATTCCTTTAATAATATCAATTACTAAAATTGCAATATTACATAACGTTGATCCTTGTTGTCTTAAAGCTGAAAATGCTGAATGACCTGGTGTATCTATTATAATAAATCCCGGAATTAAATGTTCTTCAATTTTAAATTTGTTTTTTATACTTTTACTAACTTCTTCAATATCATTAACATCTACGAAATATGATCCTATACTCTGGGTTATTCTACCAGCTTCTTTTTCAACTTTATTAGTATTTCTAATAGAATCCATCAATGAAGTTTTTCCTGCATCAACATGTCCAAAAATACTAATTATAGGTGATTTAAATTCTTTTTTATTAATTTTTTCATTAAATTCTTGCATTATTATTTATATAGTTTTATATGTTTATGTAAATAAAAATTAATCAATTTTTTTGATTTATTATTGTTGAATATACTATATTTTATTTGAATAATGGATTCCATCCATTGAATCCATTTATAAATTTTTCTATAAATTCATCTAATTTTTTTTCAGGGCTAGTAACATAAGCATGTCCAAAATCTACTATCCATATTTTTTCTTTATCATCAATCATAAAATTATATCCTGTTATATCTGGATAACAAATTCCAATTTTTAATAAATCTTTTATAATTTTTCTAATTGATTCATATATTTCAATAGGTACATCTTTATCATTTTCCCCATAAAAATCAGAAATAGACATACCTTCAATTTTTTCTAATTTCAATATATTTTCATTATATGATAATACTGTTGGGCTAGGAATATCTAAAAAATTAGTTATTCTGTTTAACATAAATTCACTGTTTGTAACATTTTTCTTAACGAACATAATAATCGATGTTTACATTGTATTGAATTAAATGTTCAACTTTAATATTAAAACAATCAAAATAATCAAAACAATAATTATAAATGAATAAATAACATATTTATCATTAGATATCACTATTAAGTTTTTTGATTTATCTATAGAATTCCATATATTATTTACATTATTATAATTAAAATTACATAACACTAATGGTTTTGATATTTTATTAATATTAGTTAAAAATGTTTTTTTTATGATTAGGTTATTATTATTTATTGAAATATTTTCATTAAATAGTTTATTATTGTTAGAATTAAAAAAAAATTTATTGTTATTATCTACATTTATTTTATAACCATAATTACATAAATTATTTAATATTGTATTTTCATTTTTAATTTTTTTTGATTTATAGTCGTTTATTTTTGTAATAATATCTAACAAGTCATCTTTAAATCCAATAAAACATTCTATTGATGGGAATGATATTATACCATCACTAAAACAAAATTGTGGATCATTCTTGTAATATTTCTTTGTATAATTAATTAAATTATCTATTTCATTTTCTTGTGAAAAAATATATGGAATATCTGTTTTTAAGAATGTATTAATAATCTCTTTTTCATAATTAACAATTAACGTAGATGAATAATTTACTACTAATAAAATATAATTTTCATCAAGATATTCAATATATTTAAGTATTTGATCATATTTATATTTTTTATTATATATTTGAATTATATCATATTTAATATTATATTTTTTACATGAATTCTCAAAAATATAATTTATCTTATCGTATTTATTTTTAATTGCTAAGCATAATAATTTCATTATATAGAAACTTTAGAAAATGTTTAATTAATAACTTAAAAATTGTTAGGACTAATTATTTCCCTAAAGGTAAAAAATTGATTAACTAATCTGTTTAAATAGTTAATAGTTTATATTATTAAATATGGGAGTCCCTGGATTTTTCCTTTGGCTTAGTAAGAAAGCTAAAACATTAAAATGTAAAGATGATTTAATTATGAAAAGAATAATTGATGTAAAAAAAGTATCTGATGGTGCAGATCCTGAAGATATAAAAAGTAGAAAAGAAATTGATTGGTTTTTAATAGATACTAATTGTTTGATTCATCCTGTATGTTTCAAAATATTGGCAGAAGCTAATGATGATATATCAAATAGTAAATTAGAAGATAAGATGATGAATGCTGTAATTGAATATACAGAAAAATTAATTGAATTTGTCTCACCTACTATAGGTGTTTATTTGGCTATAGATGGTGTAGCCCCAGTAGCAAAGATAAAACAACAAAGATATAGAAGATTTTCATCAGTTTATATGAGAAATTTGGAAAGTTCTATTAGAAAAAAACATGGTAAAGAAAAAAGAAGATTTTGGAATAATTCTGCAGTAACCCCTGGTACTGAATTTATGGAAAGACTTCACCATAAGATTATAAATTGGTTAAAGAATAAAAAGTTTGAAACAAAAGTTATTTATTCATCATGTAAAACTCCATCTGAAGGTGAACATAAATTATTACAATTTATTAAAGAAAATAAGAGAGAAAATAATATTTTAAAGTATGTAGTTTATGGACTAGATGCCGATTTAATTTTTCTTTCATTAGCTGCTAATAATCCTAATGTATATTTATTAAGAGAAGCACAAGAATTAGATAAAAAAAATTCATCGAATGAATTAAATTATGTATCTATTGATTTTATGCGTGATTTTATATTTGATATTATCAAATCAATTATTGAGCATAAGAATATGGATTTAAAAATGTCTGATGAAGAATCAAAATCTGATGGAGAAGTTATTAATTTGAATGACTCTAATAAAACAGATGTAATAAAAGATTTTATTTTTATTTGCTATTTATTAGGAAATGACTTTATACCGCATTTACAATCTATTAATATTTATGATGGTGGAATTGATTTTCTATTAGATTCTTATTCAGATTTACTTATATCAAATGGATTTAGTGATTTTATTATTAAAAAATATGGTTCTGATTCTATAAATCATAGTATTAATCAAAAAATGTTTGCTGAACTGATTGATCTAATTGCATCTCAAGAAAGTGAAAATTTAAAAAATGCTTATGTGTCTAATAGAAGAAAACATAGATGTCAACACAGTGATCCTTATGAAAGGGAGATGTTTAAGATAGACAATTTAGATTTTAAGATTGAAGATCCTATTAAATTGGGTTCAGGTGAATCTGTTGAATGGAAAAAAAGATATTACCAACATTATTTCAAGAGTTTGGATAATTGTGACGAAGATGATTATAATAATCATGTAGGAAGTATGGTTGAAGAATATATTAGAGGTTTAAAATGGATTACAAGGTATTATTTTGATTCATGTCCAAGTTGGAACTGGTATTATCCGTATGACTATCCTCCATTTTTGGAAGATATAAGAGATTTTTTGCATAATAAAAAAGATTATAGTATCAAAAATATAAAGTTTAAAATTTCCAGACCTATTCGTCCTTTTAATCAATTGTTAATGGTGTTGCCACCACAGTCTTCTTTCCTTGTTCCAAAAATGTTACAACCTTTAATGACTGATCCAGAATCAGAATTAGTTAAAAAGGGTGTATATCCAATAAGGTTTGAGATTGACTATATAAATAAACATAAACAATGGATGGGAATACCTCAACTACCACCTATTAATCTGGAATTGGTATACGATGCTTATAGTAAAGTTGAAAAAGAGATGATTGAATTATCTACAAAAAATGGAAAACTTGGAAACGATGTCAAAAGAGTTATGTATAGAAATAAAATATTTACTAATTTTATTTTTTAATTACATTTAAATTAATTTTATTTAAAAAATTAGTATTTAATTATTCGTATATTTAAAAATAAAATAATATATAAAATAAATAAATGAGCGTAGAAAAAAAATTCAACAAAATATCTCATAGAATAAATACTATAAAAGATATGGTTAAAGATAAAAACGTTGACTCTATTGTAGATTATGAAGTTGATACAGACATTGAAGTTGATGAAAATTTAACTTCAGATGATATTAGACATTTATTACCTAAAAAGTATTTAGATTTTAATAAAACAATTAAAGAATTAGGTGGAAAGTTACTTTATATTAAAAGTGGGTCAACTGGTCACACTTTCAAAGGAGTTCATCCAGAAGGTAGTAGTAATTATAGTTATGCAGTAAAAATTGTAGCATATCCAAAAAAAGAAAATTATGGAGATTTATTTAATGCTAAAAGACCAGAAAATGCTGAAATATTAATGATAAAAATTTTAAGTTATTTTGTTAGAAATAACCAGTCACCTCATATAATTTTACCAATCACTACATTTAATACAAGTATTAAACCATTTTTAAATTTACCAAAAAATAATATTGTGAACAACAAAAGATTTGATTTATTTGTAAAAAGATATAAAAAGGGTGATTATTATGAAAATGTGTCAGTTTTAATTTCTGAGTGGGCTAATTCTGGTGATTTACTAGATTACGTAAAAAATAATTATAAAACTTTTCAATTAAAACAATGGAAAACAATATTTTTCCAAATTTTATCTGTATTAGCAATAATACATGCTAAATATCCATCTTTTAGACACAATGATTTAAAAGCTAATAATATTTTAATGAATGAAATTGATAGCAGTAATACTGCTTCAAAGTTTCAATATAAAATTAATGGACAATCATTTGTAGTACCAAATATTGGTATTCAGATTAAGATTTGGGATTTTGATTTTGCATGTATACCAGGATTAGTTGATAATAATAAAGTAGAGGCTGAATGGACTTCAAAAATTAATGTAAACCCGGTTAAAAATAGATATTACGATATTCATTATTTTTTCAATACATTTACAAAGAAAGGATTTTTTCCAGAATTTTGGACAGATGAATGTATTCCAGTAAAAGTTAGAGATTTTGTACAAAGAATTTTACCTGATAAATATAGAAAAGGACCAAAGGTTAGTGATAGAGGAAGAATATTGGTTGATGATGAGTTTTTAACTCCAGACGAAATTTTAAAGACTGATAAATTATTCAAGTCAATGAGAGTAAATTGAATGGATTTATATATTTTAATTTTAGAAAATCTTAGTAAGATTTTCTAAACTTATGTTATTCATTTATAATTAAAGTTTTCTATTTAGATATAACAGTTGGTATATTTATTTTATTGTATATAATGTATGATATAATTAAAATAACGATAAACATTATTATATACATAGAAGAATCAATACTAGAGGTTTCAGTATTACCATTATTAATATTTGTATCTTTTGAATCCACTGGTTTTGTTAACGAATTAGGATCTGTTGATTGAGTTATATCATTTTGAGATTTAGGTTTTACAATGATCCAATTAAATATATCTGCTACACTTTCCCATTGATAAGGATATTTATGTATAATATCTAAATATGTATGCTTTTTATTTTCCATTTCATCGACAGGATAATGTAAATAATAGTCAGAATTTCCATCCTTAATTAAATTATCAATTATTGGTTTATAAACTTCTTTAGTTAATCTATAAATTATAATCATATAATTTTCAGTATATTTACTTTTTTTAATAGCAGCAAAGTAAAAGTCTCCAGAAGTATTAAAATCATTTGTTTCTTTACCATTAAATTTTTTAGTAATATTTACAGGGTAAAATCCGTAGTTTTCTATTGGTGTAGTTTTATTATTTCTCCATATTGATTCTATTTTACTTAGTTTCATTGTAATATCATGACCATAATTATATAAACTTGGTTTTACATTAATACTAATTGAATTACTATCAGTAATTATTTTAATATTATCTTTTGTAATTAAATTATTATCAAAGTCATTATGACCCAATATATAAAATTCATTTAGTTGTCCATTGTGTATAGAATTATTAAAATCCATAAAGTAATCATTATGTGATATTGTTGTTTTATAGTTATCTTGATAAGAGCTACCAAATTTGAGAACATAGTAAGAAAAAACTATTTTTTCTTCTTTTAGTAATTGTATATAGTAATCAATACTTTTTTTTCTAATATTTTTATATTCTAATTTGAAATCATCAAAAGAAGATATTAAATTATTAAGTTGAAATGTATAAAGGTAAGCATATTTGTTTAACTCATTTTTTCCTCTTAATACAAATGTTAACCAAATCATAGGATATTGTATTCCTTCTTCTGAAAGATAATAACAGAAATAAAATGGTTGTCCGTTATCTAATTTATGTAAAAGAAATCTAAAATGAAGTTGTGTTTGAGTACCTCCTTGGTGAGTAGTTTCAGAAAATTTAATTTCAATTTCTTGTTCACATTCTCCAATAATATCTTTAAAATCAGGATAAGAGTTTATTTCAGGTTTTTTAATAGTAACATGTTCAAGTATGTCTATAGTTTGATTATTTCCATCAAAATCTGTATGACCGACTAAAGTAAAGTTATCATGATTAGGAACAGTTATTGGAAAACTGTCAAAATTTTTATCATCGTTATTATACCCAGGTAATTGTGTTTTTTTATAAATATAATTATCAGGATACGAATTAGTAAACTTTTCGATATCCCCATTAGAAGAGTAATAATGTATCATATATTCTTCTTTAGATATAAATTTTTAATTATTAATATATAAATTTGGTGAATTATCTGTAATTACTATTTTATCTGGAATTAGTGAATTTATGGTTTCACTATAATTATCTGCTTGAAAAGTTAGATTATCAGTTTGTGTATTAGTATTATAATCAATATATAATTTATTATCAGTTTTCTTTTCTATAAAATTAAGATTCTCTTTTGAATCATTTGATTCTGAAAGATTATAAGTAAAATTTTTATTATTTCCATCTTTAGAATCTTTTGCTAACAATGGAATGTTATTATTATTTTTGTCTACAATATTAATATTTTTTTGTCTATTATTGTTGTCAATAATAGATTCTATATCTGTAGATATTTTTTTATTAAATTCTAAAATCGATAATCTAGAAATTTTAAATACTCCAAACTTATTAGCAAATTTACTTTGGCTAACAAATACATTATCAGTATCATCAAATTCAAAATAAAGTTCAATTTGAATTTTAATCTGACCTTCTAACTTAGATTGTTTTGATTTTTTTGAAATATCAATAAAATGATAGTTCATTAATAATATAATTGGTTGAATTTCAACAATTTTTTTATCTGTAAAATATAAAACATTATTTAAAATCTTTAGATCTGAAAACTTGAAATTAGAATTTGAATTAATTTTACCTTCAATAAATTTAATTAAATTATTTATTTGTTTATGTGATGATTTAAATTTTTTTGATACTTTTGTAATTGTATATTCTGGTTGTGAAATTAGAACTTCAAAAAAATCATATATTTGTTCAGCAAGTTTATCTTCTAAATTTTCAGAGTAATATATCGAAGCACTAGACTTTCTATTTTCTTTACTATCATTAATTGAAGATATTTTATTATTATCTGATAATGATATTTTATTTATTTTATTGTAAAAATCATTACTTTTATTAATTTCTAAATTAGATTTTTTTGATTCAATATCTTGCGATGTATTTTCATGATTATTAAAACAAATACCTTCTCCGTCACAATTATCTTTATCGCTCTTAGTATCATCATTTGAATATAATGATATTTTATAATCTTTATTTAGTACAGGATTAATTTTATAAGCACAATAATTAAATAATTTTTTAATAAAGTTTCTACTGGACATATTTACAAGTAGAACAATAATTATAGTTAGTAATAATATATTTATTATTTGATCATAAGTTAGTTTCATATATAATTACTTTTACAAAAAAAAACTAGTTTTTTAACTCACTAAAAAAATAGTTTTTTTAAATTTAAAATATGATTAAAGAAAATCCATATATCCAGTTTCTTCTTCACCATAACCATCTTCATCATCTAAATTTTCATAATCATCGATATCAAGAGCTTCACTTTCTTCTTTTGAATCAATCTCTTTATTAGTTTCTTCTTCTGTTTTTTCTAAATTATTTTTATTTATTAAACCTTTGTTTTCGTCGTCTATTTCTTGAGAATTAAGTAATTCTTCATATGATCCTATAACTCTTAAAGATTCATCAATATTTGGAGCATTTATATTAACAATTTTATAAAATTTTCTTATGGCAATATTATCAAAAGGAATTCGATAAAAATCAAAATTATAATCAATTAGTTTAATAATCATATATGCTAAATTTTGATTAATTTGTTGAGAATTGTTATTATAATCAAGTAGTCTATTTAAATTATAAATTAAATAAAATAATAATTTTGAATCAAGATTATTTAATGGAAATAATACATCAGAGTTTATGAAATCAAATCCTAAATTTTGATTAAATTTATAATTTTCATCATTTGTAAGTAATTTATCCATTGGAAAATTCATAATATATTTCCAATGTTTAAAAACTGATTTAGAATTATTTTCATCTTTAGTCTCAAATTTTTTAATATTATTAATAGAGTCATTTACAATTTTCATTTCCTTTTTAGCATATATAGATATATCTTTCTTTCTGAATTTTACACTATATAAAATTCTAATAAATTTATTAATTATTTCTCTTATATTTTGACTTTTAAATATAATAATTGATGACATAATATCTTTAATTTTATTTGAATCTATAGATTTTTCATTATCTACCTTTTTATTTAACAAATTTAAATTAAAGTAAAAGTCAGGTAATCCTAAATTTAATAATTTATCTTTGATTGAACTTATTATTGTTAATTTTGAAAAAGTCTTAATTTCAGTAATTTTAGATGATCCAGAATCAGAATATCCTAAGTAATTCAAATTGATTGCATCATAATAAACTTTCATATTTTTCTTACTATCTTTATAATAATATAAATCTTTATTGAAATATTTATTATTTTCTTCATAAAATATTTTATTGTCTTTATCAAATATATAAATTTTATTTTTAATCTGATTACCGTAATTATCATGGTCAATTATATAATATGTTGAATCCATATATATTTCTTTTGAACCAATTTTAATAGATTTTCCTAAAATTGATTTTAATCTTTGGCTAAAATCATTTACATATTTAATTATATTTAATTTAGTATGACCTTCATATCTTTTATTAAATTTGTTTAAAATTAGTTTTCTTTTATCAAAATCATTTTTAATCTTAATTTCTACTTTTTTAGATTCTTCAATCATAATTTTTATTCGATTATCATTTAATTTTTTGAGGTTTTCTTCTAATTTTAAATAGTCTTTTTCAGTGTAATTATATGAATCTGGGTCTAACTTGCATTTTGAACATTTGGTTCCGTCATTTTCAAATTCATGATTAGTGCCGTCTAAACAATGTTCTTTTACTAGTTTACTTAAATTATTAATTTTGATTTGTTTTAATATTTTATCATATTGGTTAATAAATTCATTAGAATTTAAGTTAGAATTACTATTTAATATTTTTGTTACTTCACTATATTTTTTATTACATTTAGAACATACTAAATCTATTTTATTAAATCTATTTCCACTATCTTTTAAATAAGACCAATTATGAAATTTTCCATCTACACAATTAGTAATATACTGAGGTATTTCATATTTTTTTTCATCATTACTATTTATAATTTCTAGTTCTTTGAAAGTTGAATTACAAATTTGTGATATTTTAATTAATTTAGTATGCAAATCTTTATTATTAATTGTGTCATCTTTAGTTATAACACTACTGTCGATATTAATCATTTTTACTTTTTTGGTAACAAATGATATTCTGTTAGTAGTTTTATCTATTTTAATTTTTAAATTAAATTGAGATTCTATTGTCTCCATTAATTCATCATCTTTGTAAAGTCTATTTAATTTGTCTAGTATTCTATTTACAATAATTTCATATTGGTATGATTTTTCTTTGATAGAATAATTAGCTTCAATTATAGTATTAAATAAATCTACTACTGTATTAATAATAGTTATTTGAATAGTAGAATTGAATCCTTTATCATTTTCATAATCCCATAACCAAAAATAATTTGAAGTAAATACACAACTAAAATAATATAAAATATAACATAATATTGGATATTCAAGAATACTTTTTTTATTACCTTCTCCAAGTAATAAATAAATATTACCAAATAGATTTTTTTTAATATTATTATAAATTAGAAAATTACATCTCTTATCAGTTTTTAGTCCCATTATTTGTCCAACATTTAATTCAGATATTAAAATCAAAATCATATAAGATAATACATTGTTATATTTAATTTTTTTGAATTTATCAGTATCCATAGAACTTGTTAAAAAAATATCATCTTCAAATTTAAAAAAGAAAAGATTAGATATACTTAATCCATATTCTTTTGATGATTCTTCAATTCTATTTTTTGGTTGATCTTTAAGATATTCAGTATGAATAAGTATCATATCTAATATATCTTTAATAACAGTTCTTCTTCTTAATCTTTCTATTGGTGTTCCTCCGAGATAAGCAGAAAGATTAATTGAAAAACAAATTTTTTCTAGATTTTTTTCTATATTTCTAATACCTCTTGTGAATTTTGAATACTTTTGAATTTTCCATAAATCTTCATTTACACCTAGTGATGTTGTAAGGAAAACATCTAATTCAGCTACATATGTTCCTGTTGTTTGGTATTTAGATAAATTCAAATGTTCTTCACAACTTTTGCAAATATAATCACCATTATCATTAGTTTTAACATATTGTTTTACAAAATTAAAAACAATTTGATTAAAATCTTCAACTCTGGATTTAGATAGTCTTGCTAATTCTCTAACTTTGAAGTGATGAAAACAAATTGGTCTATCTTTTTCTTCTTCTAGAGAAATATCTTCTTCTACACGATCAGTTACTACTAATGTATTTTTTCTTTTAATTAGACCTGTGTATTTTTCAATTTCATCATCTGTAATTACAGGTAATCTTATTATATCTTTTCCTTTTCCGGGTACAAATGAATCCAACTCGTCCGGAATAATTTTTTTATCAATTATTTTATTGATATAACCATAATTGAAAATATTTTGTGATATTTCATTTTCAAAATTAAAATCAAAAAATTTATAACTATAAAAATTAATAATGTTATCGATATCATAGATTGATAAATCTGAATATCCTTTAACTTCATTTTTAATTTTTTCTTCTAATAGATTTGAATATAAATAATATATTTTTTTAATATTTATCATTATTTTCTTACTTTCATCAATTGTATCTACATTTACATATTCTTTCATATTTAGTTTATCATTTTCATTATCAAATAGCCAATAAAATAGTTTTTCTTTTGGTTTATTAAATGTTTCTGTAATTACCGACTCAAATGATTTAATACCATTCTTATCATTCATTATATTATTAACATCTATTAAATCATTTTTAGAAAAATCGTTAAGAGCCTTATAACTAGGATTCCAAGCTACACCAACGATATTAACATCAACAGAATCATTACTTATTCTATATTCAATCTTGTTATCAGGATTTTTTTTTTTGTAAAGGATATTTGCGTATCTAATACACTGTACAGTCTCTGAAGTTCTAAAATTAAAACCATCTTTACTCAAGTCTCTAAAATTAATATAAAGGTAATTTCTATAATTTTCAAGTTCATTGAGCATGTCTATATCAGAACTTTTTTCTGAATCTTCTAATTTTTGAATTATTTTTATTTCTTCATTATCATTAAATGATACGATTAATCTATGAATCATTTGTTGAAAAAATAGTTTTTCTGTATCACTTTTAGCTTTATCATTTTTTTGATTATATTTTGAGTGAAGATTTTTAATTTTTTCCAATTTATTTAATAATAATTTGATTTTAGTATCTTCTTTTTGAGAGATAACATTTGTAGGATCATCAATCATATTTTGATAAGTATATTTTTCTGTATCTTTGTGATATCTTAAAAATTCTTCAGTTATAGGAATTAAAATTTTACTTTTAAAAAGAAAATTAACAATTTGTTTATTGGTTTTAACATTTAGATCTTTTTTAATTTTTATTTCTTCTAAAAACGAGTATATTTCTGTAGCTAATCCACTATTTATTTGTTTTATTGTTAAGAATTTTTGCAATAATATAAAATCAATTAATTTAGTATCTTTAGATCTTACAATATCAATAAATTTATACTTTGTTTGAGCATCATTATTTTCACTTATTTTTTTTATAAGTTCATCTTTTTCTTCATTAAATAATTCATTGTATATTAATGATTTTATTAAATTATGAAAATTATCTTTAATTAAAATGTTTTTACTGATATAATCTTCACCAACTTTTTCAAAAAAATTAATTGTAGATTCAAATTTAATTGGATTATTTTTAAGAATAATTTTAGTTTTTTCAATATTATTTGCTAATTTGTTTACATTTTGAAAATTTTTAATAATATTAAAAATGGATACTATTTTTGAATTAGTCTCACTATTAAAAAAGTTTTCTATTTTAAAAACATTATTTTTTTGATTTTTACTTATTTCAATAATATTTGTTGTATATAAATCTCTTCCAGATTGATAAAAATAAGCAATAGAGAAAAGTATATAATATGCATAATACTTTAGTAAGAAATCATTAAAAAATTTATATTGATCGTCGGTTGATTCTTTATTTTTTTCTTTACTTGATTCAAATATTGAATTAAAATAATTTCTATTTTCTTTTTGACTATATTCATTAAAATTTTTAATTGTATCAATAATTAGATTTTGAAAAGTAACAAAATTTTCATCTTGGTTCAATTTATCTATAATTTTTATTTTTTTTATAAAATCATAAAAATTATCTAAAATTTTACTAAAAATGTTATCAAGTTTATTATCTAATAATTTTATCATATAGAAAGATTTAGATTTAAATTCTTTTTTTTTGTATATTTTTGGTTTAAAAATTTTTTGTTTTTAATTAATTTTATCTACGTTTATATATATATACGATGGTCGATAAATTCCTTACTGAAGATCTAAATGATTTAATCACTGATGTACAAACAGAAAAAATAGATTTACCTAAATGGTTAAATATTATTGGTAACAAATCTAATCAATCTAATGTAAATAATATTTTAGATTCTGTCACTTCACAATTAAATGATAATTTATATAATAATAATTTGTCTGCAACTTCTGATGATGTATTTGGTAACAAAGACAATAATGATATTTTTGTTAGACAAACTGGTGGAAATTCTCGTGAATCTGATGTTATTGGTTCTGAAGATATCAATAATTTGATTGCTATGTTAACATCTGATAAAAACAATAACGATGAATTTGATACTGTAACTTCTGTTACTGATACTGATCAATTAGAAGATAATTTAAAAGCTGCTCTAAGCAACATTAACGAAAACCAACAAGATGGTGGTGCTAAAAAATCTAAGAAATCTTCTAAAAAAGCTTCCAAGTCATCAAAGAAGTCATCAAAGAAGTCATCAAAGAAGTCATCAAAGAAGTCATCAAAGAAATCTAAAAAATCTTACAAAGATTGTGGTGCTGATCATTTAACTGGTGGTGCTACAAAATCAAAGAAGTCATCTAAGAAAGCATCTAAGAAAGCATCTAAGAAGTCATCTAAGAAGTCATCTAAGAAGTCATCTAAGAAGTCATCTAAGAAGTCATCTAAGAAGTCATCTAAGAAATCTCAAATGGGTGGTG